>Ga0256836_1000151_pt1 | contig 41301 bp, 38 predicted proteins | sample 4561380metaG_FD_185974 | JGI IMG/M metagenome (GOLD analysis project Ga0256836, IMG submission 185974) | Hydrothermal vent microbial communities from Guaymas Basin, Mexico - 4561-380 | ecosystem: Environmental > Aquatic > Marine > Hydrothermal vents | place: Mexico: Guaymas Basin | collected...
ATCCCAAAAAATACATACAAAACATAAGCAATTATCCCTCCGGCTAATATTAAAATATATAAAGCCATTCCAAACCAAACCATTAATACAATAAGTCCAAAAATAATTTCCATTATCTCTTCTCCTTTAATAAAAACGGCACAAACTCTCTATTCTCCAATAAATATTTTATAAGCTTATACCCATCAAGCTTAATTGCACTATTGTAACTTACCATTCTTTTAAGAGTTGAATGTTTGAATTTTTCATTTATTCTATTTTCAAAAGCCTGGATAAATATTTTTTTACCCTCTTCATTCAAAAGTGCGTAATTAAGTTTTTTCTCAAAATGTTTTTCGACTTTCAGCTTTTTTCTATTTACCAAATCAAAAATAGTTTTAAAAACGATTATCGGCTTAAACGCTTCACTAAGATCAAGACTCAAACTAAACCTCGCATCACTTGGAGAGTGTAAAAAACTTATACTCTGGTCTAAATGCGTCTGATAAATAGCACTTATCGTTTTTGTATATAAAAGAGTATTTCCAAAAGATATTAAAGCATTTATTGGATTATCGGGCGGTCTTTTCACACGCTTGTTCATTATAAAATCTTCCGGCAAAAAAAATTTAAAACTATCATAAAACCCCGCCCAGATATTTCCCTCAATAAAAAGTATCTTGTTTATATTGTTCGCTTTTTCAAGCCAAAGACCGACTTTTTTCAAATAATCCAAAAAATACTTTAACTCCTTTTTATCGTGTCTATAATAGTGATACAAAACCTCATAAATATTTGCAGCAATTGCCTTTACAATGGCTTTTGCGATTTTTAACCTATCATTTTCATACGCCAAAGCCTGTTTAATGGTAAGGTTACCGCTGATATACTTCTCTTTTGGATAAAAAGTCCCTGAATAATTTCCGTGATAATTAAAAAAATGAAGCACAACCCCCGCCCTACTCGCAAAATCTAAAAACTTGGAATTCAAACTCACTTCATTCATAAAATAAAGCTCTCTTACTTGCTCTACGGGAATATAAACCCAGCCATTTTCATTTTTAAAGGCTATGGAATTGTCTTTTCTTTTTATTTCACCCATAGAAAAAATATAGCGTGTTTTCATCAACTACCTTATCAGATTCATAATAAGCTTGATTATCAAATCTTTTTCATCCGGATTTGAATGGGCTATCAAAAGAGCAAGTGATACAAGCGCGTTGGAATTGATTTTAAGCTCACCGTTTTCATCATACAAATAATTGTTTTTACTTAAAAACAACACAAACATAAAAGCACCGATTCTTTTATTTCCATCTACAAACGGATGGTCTTTTACTATATAATAAAACAGATTTGCGGCTTTCTCCTCAACAGTCGGAAGTAAATCAACCCCTCCAAATGTCTGATAAATATTGCGTAAAATTCCCTTAAAACTGCTTTCTCTCTCTTTCCCGAAAAGCTCGGTCGCTTCTTTTTTGTTTATAAGTTCGTTTTTTAGTTTCCTTATTTCACTAACCGCTTCGTCATAATCAAGTATAAATTCAGCTTCTTTTCCTTTAGGGATTTCAAGTCTGTTTTCATCAAACTGGTTAAGCAAAATCCAGCTTTTTGCGTATTTAGTAATAATGTCAAGAAATCCTTTTGCTTCAGTTTCGTTTAAATTTTGCTTAATTGCCTTTTGTAATAATTCTATCTCTTTTTGAAACTCTTCAAAATTTTGTTTCAGTCTTTTTTGATTTAGGGCATATCCTTTTAAAATATAATCTTTCAAAATTTTCATAGCCCATTGTCTGAATTTAATAGCTTTTTTGCTGTTTACCCTATATCCAACCGAAATTATTACATCAAGATTGTAATACTCAATATTCCTTGAAACTTTTCTATTACCTTCCATTCTAACTGTTCGGAATTTCCGAACAGTTAATTTCCTGTCCAATTCACCGCTTTGAAAAATATTTTTTAAATGTTCGCTAATGGTTGACTTTGCAGTTCCAAACAACTCGCACATCTGCTTTTGCGTAATCCATACGGTTTCGTTTTCCACTTTTGTTTCAATCTCAATTTCACCGTCAATAAATTTAACTATATCGTCCATTTTATCCCTTTACAAAAAACAAAATTCATAATAAGCACACTTCCTGCATTTACTCTTAAACTCCGGCTTTGGAGGTGTATCGCAACTTAAAACCCTCTCAATATCATCTAAAACTTCACGGAGTCTTTTTTCATTCTCCTCACTCAATTCTATAACAAACCTCTTTTTATCCTGCCTGTTTTTCTCAAACACTTCCAAACGACCTTTTTTCTCAATACCTTTTTGTTTTAGGATATAAAGATAATAAAGTAACTGCCATTTTGCAGCTTCTATGTCACTGTCGGATTTTTTTACCTCAACCACATAATCTTTTGTAATTTTATCTATCTTAATCCCTTCAAAGCTGACTTCATCCACTTTTGTTTCACTAATTTCATGCAATACTTTCCCGATTCTCACATCTTCGCTGTTGTCTTCAAGGTTTATTTTATGAGTAAACAGCCACATTTGAGTTTTGCAGTGAAGATAGTAATTAACTGTCGTGCCTGTTATTTGCATAAATTTTACTTCCAGGGACAATATAATACTTAGCTTCATTTACTTTAGGTCTATTTTCACTAAAATCAAATTCTGCCAATATTTCAATTTTTCCTTCAAACTTTTTATCCGATTCAAACTCTAAAAAGTTTAAAAGAGGCTCATTTTTTGGATATCTACTTTGATAAATTCCTTTCTTTACTTCATAAGAATAATTTTCTTCAAATTCCCTCTCTAATTTCATCAATCCAAATCCATATCTGCTATCACCGCCGACATAGATTTCTTCAGGAATTTTTTCAGAAGTCTTTATATGTCCTACCCAATAGAGTTGCTTTTTATCTTCTTTACTTTGTGGCAAAATAATATCTATTTCGTGCAAGTTTTCATCTTTTGCATTAAGTGTAATTGGATTAATAGCAGTTGAAACATAAGTATCAACACATTCATACCTAAACTCTTTTTCACTCTTATCTCCCAAATAAAATTCTCCATTTTTAAATTTTGGATACAAAACTGCATTTTCAATCATAGGGTAAAAGCAGGTTATATTTTCAAAAGTTTCTTGATATTTCTTATAATCCTCTTCTTTTCCACCAAGAGATTTTACATAAGCATTAGTCAATGCTCCCCACATTGTAATGCCGGGAATAAACAACCGCGTCTCATTCATTACACCATAATTGCTGTATCCTATATGCAAGGGTTGAATTTGCTTATAAACTATCTTTTTCCAACTACTCATCTTTCATCGCTTTTGCATGGTATCTTGCGTAAATTAGGGCTTTTTCAAGGAGTTCTTTAAAAAATAGGAGTTGGTTTAAGTCTTTGGATAATATTTTAAAAAAAACATAATTTTTTACAAATAAATTTTTATATTCCTCTTCTTTTGTTTTTAATTCTTCTTTAATTTCTTGATTATTTTTATTTTGTTTTAATTCATTTTTGAGTCCATTTATCTTTTTAAATAGTTCTATTTGTTTTTGAATATTTTCTAATTTTATTATCTTTCTTTCCTTATCTTTTATTTGAACAGGAAAACTACTTATTGCTAATAATAATTTTAATAACTCTTTTTCTTTTAATTTATTTAATGCATAAATCCACATCGCATACACCCCGTCATTTGCCAAAACGCCAAGAAGTTTATTTATAAGATTTTCATCCAAAATTTTTGCTATCTCAAACCCAACTTTATTTATAACAGCATCCAAATTATCCATTTTTTTGCTCCTTGCATTCTTCGTTATGCAAATCAGATAAAATATTCAATCTTCCAAAACCTCTTGTAGTCATTCCACCAACTCCAAAAGTGCTAAAATATTTTTTAGTACCATCAAGCGCTTTAAATACCCATTCTATTTTTGGTAAAGTTCTTTTATTATCTTCCAAGCCAAACTCTCTATCAAATCCTCTAATCTCTCCATAAAATATTGTTCCTCTTGGAATTGCTTCGCTTGTAAAAAGTGCTTTTTCTTTTGCCGCTCCTGTAATTGGGTCGATTGAAACAGAAGTTCTAACTTCAAGGTTGGAGTTTATGATTTGGGAGATAAGATTATCAGGGACTATTACTATTTCATTAATAGTAATTTTATCTATATTTGACAAATCTATTTTTATATTTTTCTTTTCATAAGGTAAATTTAACCAACCTAAATTTAGATGATTGCTATTATCTTCTTCATTTTCTGATACAAAAATAACTTTTTTTTCTTCAAACTCTTCTTTTAATAAATTTGCTTCTTTTAAAATCCTTTTAGATGTTATCCACCTAACCCCAAGCCTTGTATAAACCGGGAAAAACAAAATATTCAAATCACTAAAAAATAACATTCCTTGATTGGATATATCTTTTTTACTAAACCCAAAAGCTTTGCATACTATACAATGTCCACAATGTCCGCTATCATTATTTCGCATCTCTTCTAAAGTTTCTTTTGGCAAATCATCTTGCCCCGCACATTTTATTCTTGCATATCTATTACCATCAAAACCCTTCATCCAATTTTCAGAGTTATTAAAAAGTTCTTCTAAAGATTTATCTTTTCTATCTGATAGTTTTTGTTTATACTCATCTTTAAAGTTACTTTGCAATTCCAAAGCCATATAATACCTCCAAGTCCCGGCAATAGAACTACCGGGAATTTTTGGTATTTTAGTTATTGGGTCTCTTACAATTGTATTATCCACTCTACCGATAGTAAAACCGCCTGTTCCGATATATATTGGGTCTGTTGCTTGTGCTATTATCTCTTTTATACATGGATTTTTTATTTTATTTTGCTGCTCATTACTCATTTTAAATCTCCTTTAGTGTTGTATGCCAAAATTCAAACATATCAATAAATTTTTTAGCTTCATCAAAATCAAAATTTTCAATATCAAAAATTTTGCTTACATCAACTCCGTCTTGTTTTTTAATTCTTTTAAATGTACTTTTCATAAAAACTTTAAAACTCTCTTTATTATCTTCCTTATTATCTTCCCAATCTTGCAACTTGCTATAAATAAGACTTACCAATCTATGCAAAAGTGCAGTTTTATTACTAAATATTTTTTTAAATTCTTCAAATTTTTCAAACTCTTCCCAAGTATAAGGGCGGTTTTGTTTAAGCAGGGCTACCCTTTTGCCATTCTTATAATAAATTTCATTTCTTCTGCTATTAGTATCAAGAAATTCAAAGTCTATGGTGTTTGGGTAAACAACAAACTTATCCGTAGGATTATATTTTTTCACTCCCTTATCACTTGGCAAAAGCATAAAATCATAATCAGCATTATCAGTTTCATAAAGAGAATAGAAATCTTTTGCATAATTATTTTGCTCCACAATCTCCTCATAACATTCCAAATCAGGTAAAAGCCCTTTTCCTTCTTTTTTAATCTCACTCCACTCTTTTATATCTCTTCTCATATTCCTAAGAGCTTTTATACCCACATAAAGAGGGTCTTTTGATTTTTGAACAACTACCCCTATATGTAAAGGCAGTTTTCCATTTACATATTTAAAATTTTTATAATAAAGTTTTTGAACCTTTTTTATAAACTCTTCTACTTTATTTGTCGGCATAATAAATTGCCATGAAATTGGAGTTGGGTCTATAATAGAAAAGTATTGTTTATAGCTTTGTTTATTTTTAAATTTTTCGTCATTTACCAAATAAGCAAAATCAGGAACTTTTTGCTCAAAACTACTTTTTGTTCTAATAGCGGTAAAAGAGTCTAATATTTTTTCTTTTACATCATAAAAAAACTCTTGTGTGCTTTCCCAAACTCTTCTAAGCCTTGCAGGTGAAGGGTTTTTTCTGAGTAAAAATTGGAGGAGGAGTTTGGATAATAAATCAATATCTTGCTCTTTCAGCTCATTCCATTTTATTTTTTCATCTTGCCAATCTATTTTAGAATTTAATAAGCTATCTTTTATCTCTTTTTCAAAATTAGTTCCAACTATTGAACCAAAAAAGATTTGTTGAATATAGTCATCAAAATTATTATAAATATTAAACCATTTATGCATACTATCAGACAATTTAAAAATAATTATATTTTCTTTTACAAAAGTATTAAAAAATATTATCTCTTTACCATCTACTTTAAAAATTTTTTCAATATTTTTTAATTGTTGCAAAATTTGTTTTAAATTTTCAAAAATATTATTATTTACAATACCTGTATCAATTAAATCTTTTTTTATATCATCAATGTTATTTTCTAAAGTTTTTAACAAACTTCCTTGATTTTTTAAATTATTAATAAAATTTGTTTGTTTATTTAAAATAATAGATTTAAAAACTTCTTTTTTTATAAAATCTAAAAATTCAAATAAATCCTTATCACTATAGCCTATTAGTTTATTTTTTAATTCTTCTATTTCTTCATTGACTGTTTTTATATCATTACTATTATTTAAGTTATTAAAGATTGAAATATATTTACCTTTCTTTCTTCCAGTAAGTGAACTATTTTTCTTTAAATTCTCTACTATTACTGATAAATCATTTATATTTAATATTTCATCAAAATAAGGAAGCAAAATACTTTTTAGTTTTTCTACAATCGTTTTATCTTTTATATCAATCAATAATTGCTTTAATTTCAAAAAAAATTCTTCATAATTTAATTTTTGAACCAATAAACTACTCAATAATCCACCATTCAACCACTCCATAAGCTCAAATTTTAAGCTCACTAAAGCAACTCTATTATTACTATCTGCTAACTCATCTATCCAAATAGTTTCTCCAGCTTGATGATCAAGCCATTTATTAACCCTTCCTTTTTTTCTATTTCGGCAAGTATCACACATCAAAGTTTCATCATCTTTTTCTTTTTCTTTAACTAATCTATTTTGACAAACTTGACAAATCCCAATAGCACCATCTACATTTTGAAGTTGGGATTTTAATGAATTATCAGCTTTTAAAAAGTTCTCTTTTGCTTTTTTAAGTAAAGAGGTTAAATTCATAGTTCCTCTGCTTGGTTTTGTAAATCCTATATATGGATAAACTTCATCGTTGAAGTTCTCTTTAAAGGCTTCTAATATTTTATTTTTTATCTCATCATTTAAATTAATACCATCAGGCACTAAAAAATAAATACCACTCTCATCTCTATATATCTCATTACCAAATGCATAATCGCTCTCAACAATATTTTTAATAACATCATCAAGCTCTTTTGATTTCTCACGATACCAAATAATATGAGCAGGTTTCAACCCTTTTTCAGCTAAAGAGAGTTTATCATACTGCACCCCTAAAATCTGCCATTTTATGGATTGAGGATTTGAGATATAATTTTGACTTTGTGTGGTATTTAAAAATATCCCTGCTATTGAGGCTTTAAACATTGTAGCACTCATATAGGCTTGGTCATATAAAGTTACATCATTTACAGGAAACCTGCTATCACTCAAAAGATGGCTATACCAATTTTTTAGCTCTTTTATTACAAATTCTCTTATATGTTCCCAATTTGGATTGTCATAATAATTATTTTCATCTAAAAAACGGTGCAACTTTTCAAAAAAAATTCTTCTTTTATCATCAAAATTATCTTTTATTACCTCTTCTTTAAAACTTCCAAAAGCATTACTTATCCAAAGTTTGCCTTTTAACTGCTCTTTTGGGCTACCTTTATCTATTCCACTGTTAATATTTTCACAGCCTTCAAAAAATACCTTTTTTACTATATCGCTACTTGATACATCTCCTTTAAAATACTCTGCCCATTTTTTATTTTCTCCATTGATTGAAATATTGGTATTAAATATAAAATCTTTTAAATTTAAACTTTGATTTATATTTTTTAACTCATTTTCAAAATGATTATTTTCGTAATATTTTTTATAAGAAGTAAATAGTTCAAACTCATATTTACTTTTAAAATTATTTTCATCTATTTCAAAATAAACCTCACCATTTTTCTCTTTCCAAAAACCTATATGAGTTTTTCCAAGATTAAAAAGCAAACTCCCAATCTCAGCCTTTAAAATCTCATCTCTATTATTTTTTAAATTTTGCCAATTCAGACTCATTTTCCACTCCAATAACTATCATTATTGATTATCTCAAATTTACCCCACCCAAGTTTTGTTTTTGCTCCAATCCCGTTTTGAGCTACTTTTTCTATGCATTTTTGTAAAAACGCCAAATCATCTTCAGCTTGTTTTTTTATCACTTCATCTTTTTCTAAAACTCCATCAAAAGGAATATAAACAATCTGCAGCTCTCCCTCTGTATCCTTTGGCACTACTTCATAATGAATAGGATTTGTTCCTGCTTTGGTTTTACGATTGTGTGGATTGATAACTTCAAGTGAAAGTCTGTCAAAATAGGTAGGATAAAATATGGCTCTGCCTTTTTGGGCTTTGGTTTTAAAATAACTTTTTAATTGCTCTTCTAAACTTTTATCTAAACTAACACCCATCTCCATAGCTAAAAAAAGAAAAATTTTATTTTTAATAACTTTATCATTTTTATCAAATAACTCTCTATACTCACTGTTTCCTACTCCAAAAATCCTAAAAATATTTCCTAAATATTCAGGGCTTTTTTTCTCTTTAAAAATTTCAATTCCAGCTTTTAACAATGCTCCTTTCCAACTACTTCCCCTAACCATAGGCACTTTAAAAACATGCTCTTTTAAACAAGGATTTGATATAATATAAAATTCATCATCGTCTTTTGAAAAATATGAAGAAGTTAGTTTAAATTTTGTTTTTATGGCAAAGGTGTGTGGGATGTGAGAAGTTATGTCTATTTCTGATAAATTTTCTATTTTATCTTTATTTATTATTCTATTATCAAAACTTTTTTTATTTTTTTGACCAAAGTTTAGTTTATTTTTTAAAAACCCATTTATTTCATTTTTTTTATTTTTAAATTCTACTAAAAATTCATAATTCATCTTTTATCTCCAAAATTTTGAATTCCCCAAATCGATAAAAATTTTCCAATATATTTATCATTTTCTTTTTCTATTAAAGGAATTATTTTTGTAGCATTTGGTCCTTTTATTTCAATATTATGTTCTTCATTCTTATAAATATCTTTTGCAATAGAGCCAAATTTATAATGTCTAATATATTTATTATTTTCTTGTCTCCTAAGCTCTGCTTTTTTTGAAATTAATTTTTTTATGATACTTTCTAAATCATTAGAGTGAATATCCGTTTTAAAAATTTCAATTCTTGAATAGTCAAGTCCATTTAAATTTTGGGACAAGTCTTTTTCCTTAAAAATTTCTTCTTTTATATCTTTGTTTTCTTTTAAAAATTTTGAAATTTTTATAATGTTAAGCTTACTTACTTCCGGATTTAAAACTTTAATCCTCCCATATCCAATATTATTTTTAGCACCTATAAAACCATATTTTTGAATAAAATTTAAAAGAGGAAATAAAATATTGCTTTTTATCTCTTCCGTAGTTTTAAAGGTAATCTGAAATTTTCCAAAAAAATATGGTTTAGCAAAAAACCAATTTTTACTAGGAATAATTTTACTTGGCAAATTTAACCTATTCCCAAAACAATAATCATCTAAATATCGAATACTTTCAATCTCAATCCGACTCTTCCATCCTGTGCAACCAAATATTTTAGAAGATAATGTTAGAGGCAATCTATCAAAAATATATTTATCTATATCATCTATATCTTTTTTCAAGTTTTGAAGTATCTTTTGATAATCTATATCTTTGAGTTCTTCTTTCTCTTTTACATCAATCCCTGCAAAATGACAATACACCTCAAACCAAAATCTAAGACTTCCCATTATCGAACTTGGTTTAAGTTCTGCACAACTACCCCATGTATCTCCGGTAAATAGTGGAGTTATGGTTTCAAACTCAACTGTTACTCTATTCATCCTTTTCCTTTTATTTTAAAAATTTTACTCTCTAACACTTAAACTAAACTTATAAAAACATTCCCTCCTGATACTCGCTAAAAGCTTTTCTATCGAACTTCAGCTCATCATCTACAAACTCCTCATAATCTTTTATCATATAAATCCCGCTGATTAAATCATTGTATTTTTTAATATCTACATAAGAATAAACATTAAAAGTAAAAAACTGCATAAGTGCGTAAATTTCCGATAATACTACTTTTCTTTTTGCATAATATTCTATTTCGTTAGCTTCCCTGTAAGCCTCCCAAACTTTAAATCCGTCAAGCATTTCATCTATTACAAATTCACTTTTAATTTTCAAATCAAATTCACTAATATCTATACTAAACGGCAGGAAAATAGTGTGGGTTTTGATATTTATAAGTTTCATCTCTTTTCTCACCCACTCAAAATCAAGATTAATTACTTTTTCTTTAAAAATATCAATTTCGCTTTTTGTGGATTTTATTTTTTCTTTTTCTTTTTTAAGTGCTTTCAATACATCGATATAATATTTTTCATAATCTTTACTCAAAAACACACCTTTATAACTCTTAAGCCCAAATCCAAGCCTTATATCGCCTCTGTAAATATCCGCTTCTTTATCCATATCAAAAAAACAGACTTTTGAATTTTTCTTACCGTTTCTGTTAACCCGCCCGATAAACTGCTCTTCACTCTCAAGTAGCGAAATATCCTTAAGCCCCAAATCCATATCGATATCCACCCCGGCTTCAATCACCTGCGTTGAGATTAAAAGCACTTTTTTATCACTTTTACATCGTTTTATAACTTTTTCGCGGCAGAGTTTATTATCATCGCCTGTAAGCAGATATACTTCATAGTCCAAATCTTTTATATACTCATAAAACTCTTTTGCCCTCTCTTTTTTAATAAACTCCACCAACACTTTTTGCATGTTTTCTTTAAGTATCACTTCTTCAATATCTTCAAACCCTACATCTTTATCAAGCATTGAAAAATCAACCTCAACCCTATCCTTAAATACCGGATGTTTGAGATAACCGCTTCCGAACAAATCTATAAACCTATCTTCATTAAGCAGTCTGTCAAGTCTTGGAAGAGTAGCGGACAGTATAATAAGCTTAAATCCGATTATTTTGCTATAAACATTCAACATCTCAACCATATACCACCATTTATCGACATTATAGCTTTGTATTTCATCAAGTATAACTACACTCCCACTAAGCTGCCAAAGAGGAAAATTCTCTTCTTTCCCAACCTCAAACAAAAGCTCAAAAAAATTCACATGAGTAGTCAAAACAAAAGGATAATGATAAAACGCCCTGTTGAGATACGCAATTTCATACTGCCTTAAATTACTTTCATCAAACTCAATAGGAGTAGTTGAATTTATAACCACCACATCGTCAAATATTTCTCTAAAAACTTCCGCCGTCTGCTCAACCAACGTATTAAAAGGAAAGACATAAAAAATCTTTTTCGGTTCAAACTGCAAAGCAAGATTCATACTCATAAGCGTTTTTCCGGCACCTGTAGGGGCGTTGAGGTAGAAAATATTTTTATCAAGATGTTTAAGCAGTTTTTCTTCGCTTTTTTTATACATCTCCCGTCTGATTGTATTCAGCTTCCCCTCAAACTTATCCATATTTTTAATTACATCATATTCATAAAATTTCTCTTTTTCTCTAAACTCACCAAAATCATCAATCCCAATATCTGCCATATATTCAAGAGTTGCATAATAATCAGCACTGATTAACATACTAAAAATAAGTTTCATAACCACATAAAATTCAATCCCGAAATACTTATCAACACTTTGATATTGAAGAATGTATTTTAAATCAAACTCATCCGAAAAATCATCAACAAACTTCCCAAATTCCCCAAGTTTCGAATGGTGCTTTGATATTACGTAACAAAGCCCAAGCAAAAAATAAAACTTCTTATAAAACTCATTATCATCCGCTTCTTTATCCACCTCATCGAAATACTTATCAAAAAATATCTTTGCCGACAAATAAGAATGCTTCGTATCCCCAGAGTCAGTAGCCAAATCTTTAAAAGCTTTGTTTTTCATAATGTAATACTGAAAATTTGGATTTCTTTTCCCCTCATCGTGCATCACCACCGCATCAATTATCATCTGCTTAACTAACTCTTTATCCCTTATCCCCAAACTATCAATTACCCTATCCAAATCAACTTTTTGAAGGATTTTATCAAGGTATTTTTTGGTAAGTTTTTTATGCTCTTCAAGAAGTTCGGGAGGTTTTTTAGGGTGGAGGTGGGAAAGGAGATTATGTGGTTTCATTTAAGTCAATAAAAAGTTTTTCTATACTATTAGTTTTATCAAATAATTTATTAAATATATTTTCTATATCTCTCTTAAAATTAAAAGATTCTTTTTTTATACCTATTTTACAAGATAACTTATCATCAAAAAATATATCTAAATGATTTTCTGGATGATAATTTTCTCCATGTTTTTCTGAAGCTCTTTCATCTTTATCATATCTAATATATCCTATTTCTACTTCCATTAATTTTTTTAAAATTTGAGAAGCTAACTGAATTTCATTTATTTTTAAATCTTCACTATCATCTATAGAATCATACTCGATTAAAAATTCTTCATAAGAATTAACATTTTTCAAAATATCCATAATTCTTTTAATGGCTTTTACAATATTTATATCAATAATTTCACCTTCAAATAAAATTCCTCCCTCTACAATTTCAAATGGAAAATTAATACTAAATATTTTTTCATTAGAACAAATTAAAAAAACCCTATGTTCTTTAATAATACAATTTACATCATCATTAAATAATTCTTTTTTATGAAAATTATGTTCTGTAAATCGTTCTACAATATCTAACAAAATATTTAATACCAAAAAAATATTATTTGCCTGTTTACAACTATTCTTCCAAAATAATGTATTTTCTATTTTATAATACATTTTCAGCCTTATATAAGGACATAAGTTTTTATAAATTCTATTATTTCATTTTTATCCCTCAATTTTTGAAAATCTTCTGATATAAATTTTTTAGTATTTAATATGGACTGATTACATAACTTTCTTTGATCATTATTCAATCCTAATTCATCATATATATTATTCAAAAATTCTCTAAATGAAATTGCTTCATTTGATTCCACTATATTTAGCACTCTTGTTTTAATTTCATCACAATTGTGCGGGATTTTAATATCCAATTCTAAATTATTAATTATATTTTCTGATTTTTCTTTTATTGGTTTTAAATATTCCAACTCCTCTAGTGTAAACCAAAAAGTTTTTAAAAACGATCTTGAAAGAGTCATATATAAAGCATTTCTAAATTTTATTTCTGTTGTTGTTAAATTATCAAAATTTATTTTATCAGAAATACAAATTACAAAAGGAAACTCCAAGCCTTTTACATTATTTTGATTTGTAATAAATATCTTATCTTTGTGGTGTTCTCTATTCTCATATGCTATACTATATGGTAAATTCATGCTATGTAGTAACTGTTCAATATAATTAATATATTTATATGTCTTTTGATTATTTTTAAATAAAACAACTATAGCAATATCTCCTAATTGTAAATCTTCATTAAAGTTTTTAATTAAATCTTTGAGTGTATTTTCTACGATTCTCCAATTTTCAATTTTTTCTAACTCAAAAGGTTTATCAATTATATTTTCATCAGAAAATATAGCTAAATTTTCTCTTTTTAATTTATAATGATTTTCTTCTAAATAAGTAATCTTATATCCACAACTTTCCCATTCTTCAGGTTTTAAACAATCAATTAATTTACTTTCATCTTCCATTAAACCTAAACCAATTGCTTGGGAAAACATTAAAGTTTTAGGATGAGTTCTGTAAGATTCTCTTAATGTAAAATCAACTTCTGTAACTTTCTTTATTTTATTTCCAAATATATCTTGAAAAATATCTCCTACTATATATACTTTTTTTTCTGCAACTTTCTCACATAATTTAAAAAAGTTATCAGGTAAATCTTGACTCTCATCAATAAAAATATAATCATACTTTTTAATTAAGTTTTTTTTATTTAACTCTTCTAAAGCTAATTCACAAACCTTATTAAAATTATTTTCTTCACTATAAGTAATAAACTTTATATTATTATCTTCACATATTTTTTTGTAAAAACCTCCCCAAGCATTTCCTACAAATATTCTATCTCGCCATTTATTTTTATTTCTAACTCCCATAAAATCAAAAAACTCTTCTATTCTATTGACTAATTTATTAGCTAATACTTTATTATGACAGGTTAAAACCATATTAGAGTTACTTTCGTTTTCAAAATATCTTTTTATTTTATGTAGCAATAGTTCAGTTTTACCACTTCCGGACAGCCCTTGTATAGTTATAACCTTTTTCTCCTCTGGTTCATTATATAAAAATCTTGTTTGTTCAGCATCAAATAATCTAATTCTTTTTTTTACTTTCTCTAAAATTGATGATTCTTCTTCTAATTTACAAATTCTTTCAGCTTCATTCTGTGAATCTATTATCAACGAAATAAGGATTTTTACTTTTCTTTTAATTTTAAAATCGTTAATTACATAATTATCAATCTTAAAGCTATTATTTAAATCTTCGTATGAAATTTCTTTAAAAAGTTTTTTCCATTTTGTAATCTTTCCTAAACAATCATTTTTTGAAAAACCAAATCTATCTGCAATACTATTTATAGAAGCAAAAAACTCTTCTTTAAAATCTTCATAAATCTCTTCATCTAAATCTTCTTTTTTTATAATTAAAGGAAAAAAATTAGGAGCTAAAACTACAATAATTTTATTTAGTTGGGCTTCTATTTCTTCACTATACTCATCTTCTATTTTACTCAAAACTTTATTTAAAATATAAATAGGAATATTGTGTCTTTCTCTGTAATTATAAAAAATATCTTTTACTTCCCTATAAAAAACATTGACATCCAAATTATTTTCAATTTCTTTTTGTATATAAAATAAATTATCTCTAATATTATTCTTTATTTCCATATTATTTCCTTTTTACTATTTTCAGTATATTTAAAATCTTATCATAATATTAATCTGATTCAAATATCCATATAATATTCCCCTCACTCTCCCACATCTCCTCACTCTCCACTATCCAGCTGCTAAATATCATCTTTTCATATTCATAAATCAAAAACTTCTCTTTAAGCCCTACCGGCAGATACTCTTCATAGTAAAACTTTATATCTCTTCTACCACCGATTGATACCATTTTAACCTTATCTTTTGGTACAAGTGAGATACATTTAAGCGGCTCGGTTGCTTTTTTTAGTTCAATTTCTTCAAAATCGCTAAATTTAGCAAAATGTTCGTTTTTGCCAAGGTATGGGTTATAGACAAATTCCATCAATTCAATTCTTCTTTTAAGCTCCCCATACTCATCACTTCCGTCATCCATTACCACAATATCCCAGCTTGGTTTTTCAAGCCACTGCTCTTTTATTATCAGGTTACCACCCTGTTCGCCGCTTGCGTATCCTACCGAATTGTTAAATGCTTGGATTTTTTTATTGAAATAAGGCTTTTTGGGAATTATCGCAACTTTCAGATGCCTTAGCCTTTTATAAAACTCCGGATAATCTTTTATATCTTTATGATATCCTTCATATCCCATAATCGCTCCGAATATCCCAAGCAAAGCAACTTTATGGATATGAGAATATGTAAAATATACGTCTTGATTAACGTCAGGTTTTTTAAAATGTGCGAATTTTCCGCTTAGGTTAAATTTAAACGCTTTCATTCAAATATACTCTTTACATCATATTTTGTTTTAACTTTCAACTTATAAGGATCTGCATAAACTTCCACTTTTGCCCCATCTCCTATAAGCTCTTCCACCACACTCAAATCAATTTCCCTTTTTTCACTGTCAAACTCAATATACTCACTCAAATCCGGCAGATATTTATCCGTGTCATATTCCACAAACAAAGCAAACTCGTTATCACATCCGAATTTTGAATTTGTAGCAAACTGCGTTACCGCCGTTTTTACCACTCTTTTAAATTCTTCATAATCTTCATCCGTATAACCATCAAACCCCTCTATCATTTTCATATACTCTTTATAGTTATTAGGATTTACACTGAAACCGTAAAAATAATGGGCTTCATCTACCATTATTTTAGTCCCAAGAGTCGATTGTTTTACTTCTTCATCTTCTTTTTCATTGGAGCTTTTTACTTTTTTAGGGTCAGCAAAAGGCGACAAAATATCCTGAATTTCCACATTTGTATTTTCAAACTTATTAAACCCCTGCCCGAACTGCACGGCACCAGTAATTGATAAATTTTGCCCTTCTTCTGCAAAAGTTGCGCCGAAATTTTTAACGTCAATACACTCAAAAAGATTTTTCAAAACTTCCGTCGCCTCAGTCTTTTTCTTAAGCTCCCCAAAAAGCTCTTCATATCGTTCTTTAAGTGTTTTCGGGCGAAAACCTTTTTTATCTTCTATATAGCTTTTAAGATACAAAACTTTCTTGCCCTCATCATCCCACATTCTTTTCATTGGATATTTAAGTGCCTTGTCACTTCCGAATATCTGCCCTTCGCTTGTAGTTTTAGGTCTGCCAGTAAAATCCGCATTCCAATTACTCATAATCGCTCTAACCCCTATAATTCCGTATGCTCTTTTCATTTTTCTTCCTTTTCAATAAATCTTTTTATATCAGCATCAATATATGTATTCCATTCATCATTAATATTTCCCAAAGATACAATTACAAAACTCCATACTAACATTAAAACAATTACTACAAAAAATAAACACTGTAAAGACATAAAATTTTCTTTACAACTTCTATAAAAAGAAACAAAAAAATTCCAATTTAATAAAAATACCACGAAATAACCTAAATGTAATAAGAAAGATTTATTAATATTATCTATTTCTCTTTTTTTGCTCTCATAAAAATCATATAAGACCTTATTATTTTCAACTATAGCTTTATTTTTTATTTTATTTAAATCAATTCTATACTCACTATTTTCATTTAAGTTAATATTATTTCTTACTTTAAAACTTTTAATAATAAAATATATTATTTTTAATACCGTAATAAAAACAGCAAAAAATATAAAAAATAACAAAAAATCTCTTAATATATGTTGTTTAATTAGTATAATAGAATCAATTAAGTTTTTTTTATAAAAATATAAACTTAAAAAATTAGCAAAGCCAAATAAATTAAAAATCAATAACAAATTATCATAGTATAAAAAATTATTAAAATTTCGAATATTAATTTTCAACATTTTCTTCTCCAAAATTTTCGATTATTATATTTTTAATAACTAAATTATTTAATTTATATAATAAAAACTTATTACTTTCGTTATGAAGATAATCATTATAGATTGCCGACAATAAAAACCAACTTTCAGGAACTTTAACACCTAAATTATTTAATATTTTTAATTTATCAATTGTTGTATGTTTTTCTAAAAAATCAAAAATCGATTCAGGATGACTTTCTCTTAAAATTAAAAAAGCCTCCTCTTCTATTTTTATTCTTAAGTATAAACACACACTTATAGGACAATAAGTTTCGTCGTTATTTAGATACTTATTGAATTCTTTATTTATTTCTTCCAAAATTTTATTATAGTTATAACTTTCGTACTTATATTCTTTATCTTCATTAAAATGTAATAATTTACTATAACCATTATATTCTTCACTACCCTTTTCACTTGAATTTCTTTTTTTTACAATTTCTTCTATTAAAGGATTAATTGAAGGTTGAGGCATTAAAAAAAACTCTTTTTTTATTTTTTTTCTTTGAAAATAAAAATGTTTAAAATGAATTGGAGATAAATGCGTTAAAAGTAATGTAAATAAAACTTTTCCACTTTTTTTAATTTTTTGAATTAATTCAGTAAGATAATATTGAGCAACAAGAAAGTTTGCATCATCTAAATAATCAAAAACTTCATCAATTATTAAAATTCCTGGTTTATTTTGCAATTGATATAAAATTTCCCATTCAACTTTTAATAAATTACTAATGAACACTAATACATCTCTTTGCCCATTTGAAATTAAATTTGCATCTTTTGGAAACTCTACTATCCCATTTTTAAATTTCAACTCAAAATTAAAAGTTTTTAATTGATTTAAAATATATTGAGCTCTTTTTTTAAATAATTGATATTTTAAATATTGTAAATATTTCATAAAAACACTTTTATTATTGCTATATAATAAAAAAATACAAAAAAATTCTTGTTGTTCAGATGAATGATTTTCTTGTAACCTCTTAAACTGATTTTTCTTATAATTTTTAAAAATATTAATAATATTGTTTTCTATTAATTCTAAATTATCTAAAATATATTTTTCTAAGCTTTTTTTATTACATCGTATTTTATTATTATCTAATAAATTTTTATCATAAATTTGATTAAAAGTAATTTTATCTGGTATTGCTTCTATGAGATTAATTTTATCAATTATCATATTCGCACTGGCCCCTCTATATTGATGTCGTTTAGCTTTCACATTTAAATTATTATTGATTGAAAAAATCAAGAAAAAGTTTTTTATATCATTTTTATTTATATCAGATTTACAAAGTAATTTTCTATTATTCAATAATGCTTCAATTTCAATACTAAAATTATTTATACATTCTTCTTTCATGTTATGTAACAAATAATAACGTTCTTTTTTTAACTTAATCTTAGTTTTATTTTCTTGAATTAATCTAAAAGATTGTGACAATGTAGATTTACCTTCTCCATTAGGTGCATATAATACATTTAATTTATTGGGTAATAGTCCATGACCATTTTTATCCATCATTTTAAAGTCATATTCACAACAATTTTCATCACATTTTTTTATACAACAAATTTTAATTTTTTCTATTACATTTGGAATAGGCATTAAATATCCTTTTTCCAAAATATATTCTCACTTAAAAGTCCAATTAACAGCTTTTCTTTATCAACTTTTTCATTTTCTTCTTTTGCCATAATCAAGGCTATTGCATTATTAAGTTTTGTAAAATTCAGAGAAATTTCATGTTTGTATTTAAAATAAAGCATTTCGATTTCCTGTTTTAGTTTTTTTGTTTTAGCAGCTCTTAAAAAAGGCTCAATCATATCCGCTTTTTTTTCACTCTTTTTGCTTTTATCAAGCAGATATTTAATAACCTGTCCGCTTAAAATATGCCACTCGTTGCTATTTAACTCTTTTAATTTCTTAACCTTTTCTTCAATTTTTTCCAAAGTCCCTTTAATATCCACATTTTCTCCTTTGTATGCTTTAATGCTTAAAATCAGATTCAACACTTCCCCGGCTTTAAAAAGACTGTTTTGTCTTATGTAATGAAGTATAAAATTAAGCCCGAATCTCAAATATACAAAAAGCAAATCAATATCCCTTTTTAAGATGTTTTTTGCCAAATCTCTTGTAAAATAGATTAAGTTCTGAAAATCATTCGGAAGTTTTGAATAAACATCTCCGTATAAGTTATTACTAAGATTTCCGTTATAAAAAACTTCATCAATAAGTTTAAAAAGCCCTTCAAAAGTCGTAATTTCTCTGTTCTCAACAGCTCTGCCATTACTCGCCAAACCTATATAATTTTTATATTCAAACTTTTTAGGCAAACTGTCTTCCACAAAAACCAAAATATCAAAATCATCAATTACCGCCTGGTCGTTTTCGTTGTGTTTATGTAGATAAATTCCAGCAGCGGTAGCGGCAGGTTTATAAATTAGAGGCTCTTTTAAGTTTTTTAGATAATCAAAAAGTTTTTTAATTTCAAAAATCTTATCTTTTTCCACCATAAAAGGCAATGGAAAGCCTCTTGTTTTATGTTCCAAATAAGGCTTTTTCTGATTAAGCCCCATATTAAAATCACTAAGCCCGTAAATTTTACTTTCTATTTCCCTAACAGTTTCGATTTTATTGTAAATTTTCAGGGCATAATAAATTTCCGATTCTTTTTCATATTTTTCAACCGGTTCGTCAAAGAATATTTTGACATAATTTTTTATCCCTTTTTCTTTAATCACTCTTACAATTTCATCAAAATATTTCAAAAACAATTCTTTTTTTCTCTCCACATTTTCTTGACGCTCTTCATTATAAATATAATTTTTATACTGCTTTAAAACTTCTTTTTCTTGGCTTTTACTGAAACTCTCAAATGTTTTTAGGTTATCAAAAAGTTTTTCGACAAAATGTCCTTTGTTTTCTGCATTAAATTCCGCCGCTTTTACAAAAAGTGCTAAATAATTGTTACTGTGAATTTTCTTTTTTGGAGGGTCGATTGCTTTATTTGAATTGAGATACCCGCTTAAATAATCCCTTTTTACAAACCATTCATATTCATCTGCTTTTATATTTCCGTTTAAATCTTTAAAAAGCAGTTGTTTTTTATCGTCTTTTTTTGAATCTTTGAAAATAAAATATTCGATTTCATTTTTACCAATTCTTACATAAAGCCCGTCTTTTAACACGTAATTATCAAATACAGCCTTTTGCAAATCAAAATCAATCCTATCAATTACATCAAAAATCATACTTTTTCTCCAATAAATTTACAAAATCCTCCCCCTACGCTTGAATTCATATGCCCAAGTCCACAAGCAAGAGAAGTAAACACAAGCTTTTGAGATAATTCATCACTTCTAGGCACTATATAAAATTTATTTCCAAAAAGTTTACCACCTTTATATAAAAAAGTTTGAGGAGTGTTGTTTTTGATTTGAAAATACTCAATAAAACCATTAATAGGATTCAATCTTTCATTAAAAGTACTTTCGTATTTTCTTAATAAATTACTCTGCAAAGCGTTTAAAAGAATGCTGACATCCCCATCATTCAAAGTCCAAAATTTATTACTCTCTTTCATTTTCACAAACACAGGATTAACACTGATAAGAGCATTTATATATCTATACGAAACTTCTTTAAAAACAATTGAACTTACTTTAAAAATATTATCCTCATAAAAACCAAGTTCAGTTGCTACCATTCTCGCTAAATTTTTATCAAAACTTCTAAAAACTATTTCTCCATTTTTAAAAAAGCCTTTTTTATCGGCTTTCCCAAGATTTGAAAAAACATAAGGTTTAGGTTGCTTTTCGTTATGTTTGGTATATCCACCATTAATTAAAGCAGTGGAAATTAATTTACCGATAGCTTCCGGAGATTTTTGAAAATGAATAGGAGCTTTTAAAGAGGTTAAAATTTTAAGTTCATAATATTCCATCGACACTCTTTTTAAGAAATTATACCAAAAAAATTACATAATAATAACACAAACCAAACAACAATTAAATTTAAAACTTAAAATCCAAACTTCTTAATCTCCAAATCATCTTGAAAATCAACATAATAAAACACCTCTTCTTGTCTGTTTATTAAAGTTTTAAGCCCAAGCATAGAGGATATTGAGCCAATAAGATTTACCATTTGAGGAATTTGTCCCTTTATATTATGCTCTTTTGTAGCAAAAATTTCAAAAGAAGTTTTTTTAAATACCCCAACCTGCCCTCTAAACTCTTCAACACTAGCATAAATCCAGGGAATTGAGTGAATTTTAGCAAATTTATCAATCTCTTTTCTTACTTCAAAATTATCACTCGCATCAAACACCAAATCCACATTCAACTTCAAGCTACTATCAAATTTTTTATTAATACCTATAATTTCCGTATCTTTGCATCTTTGACCTAACTTTTTGCTTAACATAACACTCTTGCTTTTTCCGCAGTCATCTTCACAAAACTGAAATTGCCTGTGGATATTATGAATTTCAATCTCATCAAAATCAATAATATAAATTTTCTTAAGCCCTATACAACTAATAGTCGTTGCAATAATATTTCCAAGCCCCCCGGCTCCAACGATTAAAACGCTTTTTTGGCTTAAAATTTCCTGGTTTTTTTTACCTATAACTTCAATTTGCCTTCTATACATCAAACTCCCTCAACTCTTCAAAAACTCTAATAGCCTGAAAATTCTCAGCTACATCGTGAGCCCTTACAATACTAGCCCCATTCCTAACAGCTTCAATATGTAAAGTCAACGTCCCGGGAAGTCTATTTTTTGGAGACACAGAAACTCCCTCTTTTTGCATAATCATATCAATCATAGATTTTCTGCTTGCACCAATTAATAGTTCGTATCCAAAATGCAAAAAGTGCTCCATATGTTTAATCAAAGCCAAATTATCTTCAAGCCTTTTTCCAAACCCAATCCCGACATCTAAAATAATATCTTTTATCCCAAAACTTTTAGCTTTTTCAATTCTTTTTTCAAAAAACTCATCAACTTCCAAAATCACATTTTCATAAAATGGATTCTTTTGCATATCTTTTGGGTTTCCTTTTTTATGCATAATAACAACACTAGCCCCATATTTTGCCACAACCCTTGCATAATTATCACTTTCAAGCCCTGTTATGTCATTTGCTATCTTAAAACCTCTATCAAGGGCGTATTCAAGCACTTTTGGTTCAAACGTATCGATACTAAAAACAGCCTTTTCATAAAGCCTGTTTTTATAAATCTCATCGATTATAGGCTTAACTCTTCTTAACTCCTCTTCAACTCCCGGATACTCACTGCCCGGTCTAGAAGAAACTCCTCCAATATCAATTATTTTTGCCCCCTCACTTATCATCTTCTCAATTGCTTTTATAGCATCAGCCCCTTTAAAACGGCTCCCTTCAAAAAAGCTATCATCATTTGCATTAATAACTCCCATAATTTTTACAGAGAATTTTGGCAAATTTATAAACTCTTTTAATTTTTTTGCAAGAAGTTTTAATTTAAAAGGCTGGACAAACTCCTTTTTAGCAAGAATTTCAAGCTGTTTTTTATTACACATCAGAACTGCATCAAATTTTTCTCTCTTACAATTAGGAGCTCCCATAGGCACCGCAAGTTCAGCTCCAATGCTAAGGGCGTCTTGCTTTAAAATATTCGCCGCCCCACAACTTATATCTTTTATATAAAACAAAAATTCACTCTTTTTTTTAGCCATAATTTCAATTCCCAACTTATCAACCCCTAGACGCTGCAAAAGATTTTTTAAATTCGTATCACAGTTAAGTTTGTAAACTTTCATTTTCTATCCTTAAGACTAAGCATAATCAACGACAAAACAGCCTTTTTATCTATGTTCAGTTCAAGCATTTTTATAGCGTCGCTTAAAATTTCCATTTGAGCGGCCGATAGCTCTTTTTCTTTTACAATTTTATAAATTAAAGCTTTTAACTCTTTTAATTCCAAATCTTTTTTTAAAAGCTCCAAAATAAACTCATTCGTAATTTTTGAAATATCAATATCAATATCTAAAGAAGAGTGAAAAATTCTTTTTTCTATAGGAAGACGAGATTTTATAGTATCCAGCAAAGAGTATTTTGACTTTGCAAGCAAAACAAAGTCTATATTTTTAGGAGGTTCTTCCAAAAGCTTTAATAAAGCGTTTTGAGAAATTAAGTTATATTTTTCAGCGGCTATTAAAATAACCTTTTTTTCTTTTTGGGCTATATAAGCAAGTTCTCTTATCTTTTGGACATCTTCAACTTTTAACTCTTCTACGACTATCTTTTCATCCGGTTTTAACTCTTTAATAACCTCTTCAAAATCATCGGTAACAATAATCTTACTCAAATCTCCACCTCTGCAAAAATAGCGGCTTTTAAAGTTTCGTTTAAGATATCTGCCAAATCCAAAAGTTTTTTATCCAGATTTTCATCAAGAGACTTTAAAAAGAAATTTTTATGCAAATCCATATCCATAATCCAAAAAAAAGAATCAGGCTTGTTTCTAGCAAGTTTTAACATAGGAGTTTCCACTCCCACATACCAATAGATATAATTATCGCTAAAACTTATACTCAACATATCCTCAATCATCTCAAAATGTTCGTTTGTACGGGCATTCGTAATTTGAGGGACTATCTTTTGCAAATGAAAAATAGGAATAAAAGAGGGTTTAAAATCTTGAAAATTATTGATTTTATTAATCATATAATCACAAAACCACTCTCTTTTATAATCGCTAATCATTAAAACACTCTTACCCTCAATCACGTTCAATACGAAATCGCTAACAAGAGGCACCCATTCAAGCCTCTTTTCTTCCATCCATTTTATGTTTTTTTCTCTTATAAGTTTTAAAGTAAACTGATTTATATCCATTATTTATCCAATTGATAAGCTTTATGAAGTGCTCTAACGGCAAGTTCCCCATATTTCTCATCAATTACCATAGAAATTTTAATCTCACTTGTGCTAATCATTAAAATATTAATATTCTCATCAGCCAACGTTTTAAATGCAGTTGCAGCTACACCGCTGTGAGATTTCATACCTACTCCCACTACGCTGACTTTAGCAATAGAATCGTCATACTCAATAGCTTCTGAATTTTTCTCATACTCTTTTAAAACCTCTTTTGTCAGCTCAAGTTCCGTTTGAGGCACTGTAAAGGTAAGGTTTGCTTTTGAATCTTTCCCTACATTTTGAACAATCATATCTACATTTATGTTTTTATCTGCAAGTTTTCCAAAAATTTCAGCACTAATTCCTGGTCTGTCTTCTACTCCAAAAATACTAACTCTCGCCTGGTTTTTATCAAGTGCAATTCCACTAACAAGTACTTTTTCCATATCCGGTGTCTCCTTTGTTATTAATGTCCCTTTAACTTCCGGTTTAAAGCTTGATTTAACTTCAATATCCACGTTTAATTTTTTTGCAAGCTCAACTGAACGGCTTTGCATTACTTTTGCTCCAAGACTTGCAAGTTCCAGCATTTCATCATAGCTTATTACGTCTATTTTTCTAGCTTTCGGTTCGATTCTAGGGTCTGTTGTATAAATCCCGTCAACATCCGTATAAATTTCACACTTATCGGCATTTAAAGCCCCTGCAATAGCAACTGCTGTTAAATCGCTTCCTCCACGACCAAGAGTAGTAACGTCTCCGTTTTCGTTAATCCCCTGAAATCCTGCAACTATTACGACTTTTCCGTCTTTAAGGTGTTTTTGCATTTTGTTTGGGTCTATATCCATAATTCTGGCTTTTGTATGATCGCTTGTAGTTTTAATTCCGGCTTGTCTTCCGGTAAGTGCTATAGCGTCTATTCCCATAGCCTGAAGTGCAATACTAAGAAGTGCACTTGTTACCCTCTCTCCACTACTTACAAGTAAATCAACTTCTCTTTGAGGAGGGGTTTTGGAGAAATGGTTTGCGTATTCAAGCAATTTATTTGTCTCCCCTGCCATAGCAGATACGACTACAACTACATCGTCTCCGTTTTCTTTATACTTTTTTACGATATTGGCAACATTTTGAATTCTATCCAAATCCCCAACACTTGTCCCTCCGAACTTTTGAACTACTAACATATATCTCCTTTACAGATAACCTTGCTTTTTAAAATAATCCATTACCGTTTTATAAACCGGTCTTTTAAAAGATTTTACATAATCGAAAATCTCTTCCACACTCACAAACTTATAATCCTCAAACTCTGGTATTTCGGTATTTAAGTTTATTTTTGCGTTCGGTTTTAGTTTTACTAAAAAATACTTCTGCTCTTGCCCATCGTAAGGATACATCTTTTTTGCAATTCTTTTTGGAAAATCATACCTTTGCCACTGGGGCATTTCGGCAAGTATTTCAACCTCATCAGTACCTATTTCTTCCTTTAGCTCTCTTAAAAGTGCTTCTTGTGGAGTTTCCCCCTCATCAATACCACCCTGTGGAAATTGCCACGCGTCTACGTCGTTTCTTTTTGCAATCAGTACTTCCACTTTATCGGGATATTTTGAAGATAGCACAATCGCAGCAACATTCGGCCTATACTTTTTCAAAACATCACCTTTTTTTAGTAAAATTATAACTAAAAATGTTAAACGGAAAATCAAAAATGAAAAATATTGCACCAAAAAAAAACAATTTTACACCTTCATATGACAAATTACCCCTACTTTATATCCATATTCCGTTTTGTGATAGTAAATGCAACTACTGTGCGTTTAATTCATACACCAACTTAAATCATTTAAAAAAAGAGTATTTTAACGCCTTAAAAACACAGTTTTTAAAAGAAAAACAAGAAGTTTACACGGTGTTTATAGGTGGGGGTACTCCTTCTACTATGAGTGTTGAATTTTATGAAAAACTCTTTAATCTGTTAAAACCATATTTAAAAAACACAAAAGAGATAACAATAGAATGCAACCCCAACACCTCTTACGAATGGCTAAAAGAAATTAAAAACTTAGGAGTAAACAGAATAAGTTTCGGTGTCCAAAGCTTTAATAACGAAAAACTGAAATTTCTAAACCGAAACCACTCATCTTCTCAAGCCCTAAAAGCAATTAAAAACGCAAAAAAAGCCGGATTTGAAAACATAAATTTAGACCTTATCTATTCTACGGCTATTGATACAAAAAGCCTCTTACAAAACGACCTAAAAACGGCTTTTTCACTGCCGATAACCCACATAAGTGCCTATTCTCTCACAATTGAAGAAAACACCAAATGGGAAAGCGACTATACAAAAAGAAAAGAAGACGAAGAGCTTGAAGTATGGTTTATAGAACAGATAAAAGAAAAATTTTCTCAATACGAAATATCCAACTTCGGTAAACCCTGTTTGCATAATTTAGGGTATTGGGAATTAAGAGAATATATAGGCATAGGAGCCGGGGCTGTAGGATTTAAAGACAATACACGCTATTATACTAACAAAAACATATACGAATATATTAAAAATCCGACCGGTTATAAACTCGAACACCTCACAAAAACCGATATAAAAAAAGAAAAAGTGCTACTGGGACTTCGCTCGATTGTAGGATTTAATGAAAAGATTTTAAACCACGAAGAGAAAAAAAGAGTTAAAATTTTAATAGAAGAAAAAAAAGTTTATAAAAAAGGAAATTTTATTTATTCTTACGAATTTTTACTAGCAGACGCCCTTGCTAATTTTATTTTAGATTAAACTACTTTAGATTAAACTACCAAGGAGCCAAAGCACTCCAAATTTTTGTAAACCAATTTTGGTCGGTATATCTTTTCAAATCTCCTTCCGTTTTATATGCTATTTTGGCATCAGATATATATTTTGAATCTATGGTATTATCAGATGCGATATCTTGAGGTCTTATAACCCCACTGATTTGGATAATCTGTTTTTGACCGTCCACATAAATCTCTCTTCTTCCCACTATAAAATAGTTTCCGTTTTCTAAAATTTTTACGATTCTAGCACTAATTGTAGTTTGAAACGTCTCGTTTCTTTGCTGGGTGCCGCTTCCTTGAAAAGAACGGCTTGAATTCATATTAGGAAGATTCAGTGAAAGTCCGGTTTTTTTAAGTTTATACTCTTTACCTCCCAAATAAGCACTTCCACTGACACTAGCGTCAAAAAGCCCTCCACTGTCGGTATTGGCTTCACTTAACTTTTTACTCGCTTGAGAGGATTGTTTTACTTCCTCGGTAATGATAACCGTTACGATATCGTTTACTTTCATAGCTTTTGTATCCGAAAAAAGATTATCCCCGTTTGTAAAAAGAGACCCCGGATTATTGCTTACGTTATCGGTTTGAAGGCTTGGCATCTGTTCTACGTATTTTGGAGGTTTCATATTGATAGTAGGGTCCATAGGATGAGTAGAACACCCCACAAAAATAAAAGCCCCCACTAACCACAAATATCTCATTAATTCCCTTTTTCAATAAAAAGCAAAAACTATTCCCCTTTTTTTAATTTCAAAACGGCTTTTTTAATATCTTTTTGTCTCATAAAATGCTCTCCGACCAAATAAGCATCAACTCCGTTTTTATGAAGTTTTTTTACCACTTCAAAATCATTTATCCCACTCTCTGCCACTACAATTACACCTTCTGGGAGCTTTGGAATTAATTTTTCACTCAAATCCATATGCATTTCAAACGTTTTAAGATCCCTATGGTTAAATCCTATAATATCGGCTCCTATTTCAAGGGCTTTTTGTAAATCCTCTTCATCGTGAATTTCAAACAAAACTTCAAGACCTATACCTTTAGCAAAATCAAAAAGTCTTTTTAGCTCTTCCACTTCAAGTGCTTTTGCAATTAAAAGTATAAAATCAGCCCCTGCGGCATAAGCCTCCGCTATTTGAAACTCATCTACGATAAAATCTTTTCTAAGAAGGGGAATTTTTGAAAATTCGTTTATTTTTTTTAGATACTCAAGACTGCCTTGAAAAAAGTGAGGTTCGGTTAAAATACTCATAGCGTCAGCTACTTCGTTATACTCTTTTGCAATTGCTACGGGGTTAAAATCTTCTCTTATAATCCCTTTGCTAGGACTTGCCTTTTTAACTTCTGCAATTATTCTATAAGGATTGTCGAATGTTGAAGTCAAAGCCTTCTTTACATCTCTAAACTCTCTTTTTACGCTTAAAAATTTCTTAAACTCTTCACTGTTTTTTCTTTTTTCTAAACATTCTTTTGTTTTTTTTATGATTTTTTCCAGAATCATATCTCTCCTTTAAACACTTCTTAATCTTTTGTTTGTGAATTTTAATCTCTTCTCTTTTTAACGTTACGTTTTTAATTATCTCCCATGCTTCTTTGCACTTTCCAAGCTTATAATACCCCCACGCCAAAGAATCTATATATTCTTGTTTGCTAGAATCTAATTTAAGGGCTTTTTTTATATATTTTAGCCCTTCTTTCACGTTAATATCCTTATCAATCAAAAGATACCCCAAAAAATTATAAATATAAGGGCTTTTATATTTTTTAGCCAGTTTTTTTAAATAAAACACTATTTTTTTGTAATCTTTTTTTGATTCTGCTATTTTATATGCATAAATACAGTATTTCAGCAAAAATCTGTCATCATTTGTTTTATCGTAAAGTTTTTTAGCAAACAAAGCAGCTCTTTTGTAATCTTTTTTAGCTTCGTACACCACAAGTTTAAACGTATCATCAAGATTATATTTATCAACAATTTTTAAAGCTTTGTTATATTCTCCCGATTCAAAATAAATCCCAAAAGCAAAAACGGCATATTTAGAATCCAAAGCAGACATTTTAGAATAAATCGTAGCTAAGTTTTCATAATCATAAGTCTGTTTATAAATAACAGCAAGTCTTAAGCAAACATCAAGTTCACACCCGTATAAATCAAGATGAGTCCTAAGATAAGCAAGGGCTTCATTATATTTTTTAAGCCTGATTAAAACATCCACCAACTCTAAAAGAGTCTTTTTGTTATGGTTTAAAGCATACAACGATTTAAGGTAAACTGCCGCTTTTTTGTAGTTTTTTTCTTTAAGATAAATATAAGCCATCATTCTGTAAAAAAACTCGTCTTTTTTGTTAAACCTCTTTAAAAGTTCCTTTTTCGCCAAATCCGTTTTGTTAAGTGCCACTAAAGACAAAATCTTATACATAAAAATTTTTTTATTAAAACTTTCTTTTAAATACTCGTCACTTAATTTAACCACTTCTTTATACTTTTTTTCGTAAAACAAATCCGATAATATCCTTTCATAATAGACCGGTTTTTCAGTCTTTTCATACAGAAACTTATAAACTTTAACGGCTTGAGATAATTTATCGTTGTTTTCATAAAAAAGAGCTTTTATAATATATTCGTCTTCATCGGGTATAACTTTTTTACCTATAGGTATTTTCTTAACGCTACACCCTATAAAAAGCAATAAAACAATTAAAAAAACTCTTCTCATTTCTCCTCTTTTTCTACGATAATTCCTGGACACTCTTTTAAAAGCTCGTCCATATGGGTTTTATAATAATCCCAAAAAGGAAAAGTTCTGCACTGATTAGGTCTTACCGGATAAATTTTACAACCATTTTCAAAAAAAATACACGCATACCCGTTTTTATACGGCTTTTCTCTAATCGAATATCTATAACCTACTTTAATTAAAAATCTACTTTTAAAAATCTCTTCGTCTATTCCCAAAAAAGAGGAGATATTTTTTATATCGTTAGGAGCCACCCAGATATAACCACTCTCTCCTATACAACAATTCCCCTCACACTCCTTACAAGCTTCTTGATTAAATTTGAAATTAAAACCCTCTTTAGATATTATCATAACATTTACACCTTTACGCTTTTTGTAGCGGCTTTTTTATAAATTTCACTAGCTTCTTTGGAATAATCTTTTCCCTCAAATCCTATTAAAGGAGGATGAATAACACTCATAGATTTAGCGTGTCTTTTGGCCCTAAGCATTACTAAAGTCGCTTTTTTATCAATTCTCGGATGCATAAACCTTATGTCTATTATTTTTAAAGGTTTCGGCATTTTTGAAATTATATCATCAATTCTTTTTGCATCATAACAAAATATAAACTCCCCTCTTTCTTTTAAAACAGCGTTTACCTTCCTAAAAAATTCCTCCATAGGTAAAAAATCCTCATATCTGGCGATTTTAATAATTTCGTTTTCACTTTTTAAACTTCCGTTATAAAAAGGAGGATTTGATATTACAAAATCAAACCTTTTAGAAAAAGAGTGTTTTAAAAAATCGTCGTTAATAACTTCTGCTTCTAAAGAATTCTCTTTTAAATTTTTTTTAATAAATTCACTCATAACATTTTGCTTTTCAATAATTGTTAAATCAATTTTCGGAAAGTCCCTTTTAACCAAAAGTCCTAAAACCCCACATCCTCCACCGACTTCTAAAACATCGCCTTTTATATTGAATTTAGTAATAAAATCATATAAAAACATAGTATCGCTGTTATAACAATATCCATTTTTCGGTTGATACAAAGTCAAATCAATCCTTTTTTGATAAAATTTTATCAAAAAGGGAATACAATGATAATCATCCCAGCAAGACTCTCTTCAAGCAGACTGCCTAAAAAAGTTCTAGTAGAGATAAAACAAAAACCTATGATAATATGGTGTGCGGAAGTTGCAAAACAAGTTGATGACGTATGTATAGCTACGGATTCTTATGAAGTTATAGAAGTCGCCAACAAATACGGGTTTCAAGCCGTTATGACAAGCCCTTCTCATAAAAGCGGAAGCGACAGAATAAAAGAAGCAGCCGATATATTAGGACTTGAAGATGATGAAATAGTTATAAATATGCAAGGTGACGAACCTTTCTTAGAACCGGAAATTTTAGAAAAAGTAAAAACCAGACTCCAAACTCTAAAAAGAGATTTTAAAATGGTAAGCTGCTATAAAGAAATTGACGAGCTTCAAGCAAACGACCCCAATTTGGTAAAAGTAATACTCAACAAACAAAACGACGCCATATATTTCTCAAGAAGTAAAATACCATACAACAGAGACAACACTCCACATAAATATTTCGGTCATATAGGCATATACGGATTTGATAAAAAGAGTTTAGATATGTTTGTAAATATGAAAGGAGCTTTGGAACATATAGAAAAACTTGAGCAACTAAGGGTAATAGAAAACGGCTTTAAAATAGCAATGATAGAAGTCAAAACCAAAAGTTTCGGAATAGATACAGCAGAAGATTTAAAAAAAGCAAGAAATTACGTAACTTCTTCGTAATGTAGTTCTATTCCTTTTGAAGTGGTCACAAACCCGGTAATTCTAATTTTACCTTCGTGCACCATTTTGTGATGTTTTTTACAAAGAGGAATTAAATTATATTTGTGATGAACCGGATAGTGGTCTATAAAGCCCTCTTTCGCTTTTTCTTTTTCTACTATGTGATGAACATCTTCAACCACTTTTCCACAAATAGCACAGGTAGTTACCAAAAGCTTTTTATTGTATCGACTTTTTTTCTTTTTAAGCAATAGTTCCATTTCACTATATTCTTGTGTGAGTCTTTTTCTAATCTCTTCAGCCGTCTTTAAAAACTCTTTATCCATATAAATGGATTTAGCAAACTCAAGCCCGTATACACTGCTGCCGCTTCCGTCTTTAAGTTTTCTATCATAAACCAATTTTTCTCCGTCAAAATAGACTTCCAAATGTTTAGCCGCTACGTTTTTTAACTCTTTAATCTCATCTATATCCATTAACTGATGTAAATGAGTGGCAAAAAGAAAGTTTATTTTTTTTCTTGCAAGTTTTATAACTGCACTAGCTACAATAGCCAAAGCCGAAGTCGTTTCCGTCCCGTGAGCTATTTCGTCACCTAAAACCAATGAGTTTTTATCGGCTCTGTTGAATATGTTTTTAAGCTCAAGCATTTCAACTGCAAAAGTGGAAAGCCCTTTAGAGAGGTTATCTTTTGCTTCAATTCTTGTAAAAACGGCGTTATAAGGGGTAAACTCCATTTTACTACACGGTACAAACAAACCGCTTTGAGCCAAAAATACGGCAATTCCCACACTTTTCATAAGAGAACTTTTCCCCGAAGAGTTAATCCCGTATAAAAGCATTCCGTCATATTCGTTAAAATCTATATCATTTGGAACGTAAATACCGTTTTCTTGATTTACTTCTATTAAAGGGTGTCTTAAATCTTTAAAACAAGCCTTTTTATCAGTAATAACGGGCTTTGTATAGTTTAGTTCTTTTGCCACTTTAGCACTGCTAACCGCAACGTCTATTTTTGCAATTTCATCCGCTAAAGAGTGCAAAATATCAAACTCTTCCATTTCTTCCAATTTTTTAAAAAAAAGTTCTAAAGAGCGTTTTATAACCTTATTTTGAAAAGCTATTATCTTATCTCCTATTTCGTCTATCTTATCGCCAGTAATTTTTACGCTGTTTGTAAGTTGTTTGATTTTCAAATCTTCAAAAAAAAGTTTCTCATCCCCCAAATCTACAAAACTCTCTTGAAAGTTATCTTTAATAATTTTAAATCTGTTTTTTGTTAAAGAAAAATAAAACCCTTCTTTTTCAAGTCTATTTATTTCAACCTTAACGTCTCCCAAAGACTCTATCTTCTTTTGTATTTTCACAAGCTGATTATAATATCTCTCTTTTTCTTCTATAAGTTCGTCAAGTTCTTTATCTATCCCCTCTTTAAAAAACGACTCTTTCACATCTTCTAATTTTACGTTTATTTTATTTAAATCGAAATTTTTCTTAATAAACTCTATAAAAACCTCTATTTTTGAAGTTCTTTTTTTAAGCTTTGCGTAAATTTCGGCAATAGCCTCAAGAGAAATCAATAAAAAATTAATCTCAAAAGGGTGAAGTTTTTTTAGTTTTATTTTTCTGTCAATCTTTTCCAAATCGTAAATATCCCTTAAAAGAAGTTCAAACTCTTTGTATCTTTTTAACATAAAATCAACAGCTTTATATCTTTTATTAAGCTCGTCAATATCTTGAATGGGATTATAAAGCCTCTCTTTTATAAGTCTTTTTCCCATTGAAGTTTTGGTTTTATCGATTAATTTTAAAACTTTATCAATCTCAAGCTGTTTTATGGGATTATTTCCTAAATAAACGAATTTTTCATCATCAATTAAAACGGGGGCTTTTAATTTATTCAAAAGTTCTTTATTATGAGCTATGACAAACTCAAGTAAAATCCCTAAAGCCTCCGTAATTAAAGGAAATCTCTCAAGATTCATAACCTCAATAGGAGTTAAAAGGCTTTTTATATTGTAAACCCTTTTAAAAATTTCGTTTTGATAATTAACATCCATTCTGGTACGGTTGATAATTATGTTTTTACCTTCAAGTTCCAAATAGTTTACAATCTCATCGCAATCTACGTTTTTTAAAGTTAAAATAATTTCACTCGACTTATAAGTCTGCAACAGTCTAAAAAGCTCATCAAGTGCGAAAGTCGGGTCGTCTTTTGTAGAGTAGTTTTCATACACAAAACTTTTACCGGTTGTTATATCTACATTCGCAAACCCTACGTGAAAAGCAGAATATTTTTCTATAATTATAGATGTTACGTAATTTTCGGTGGTTTTGGAATACTCAAGATTAACTCCGGGGGAAATAATCTCACTTATATATCTTGTAATGTTAGGAGGGGTTCCTTTTTGTTTTACTAGAATAATAGTGTATCTATTTTCATCTATGAGCTTTTCTAAGTATCTATCAAGTGCGTGAGAAGGAAATCCGGACATTAGAGGGTTTTTTATGTCTACTTTTTGAATAGACTTATTCTTTTTTGTGAGTTGAATATTAAGGACACTTGCTATTTCTCTGGCTTTTCCGATACCTTCAGCCTCGTAAGTTTCAAAAAAACTTCCCACTTCCATTAAAACAACCGCATTGGGATATAGAGTATCGTAATATTTCTGAAGCTCAAAATAGATTTCTGTTAACAGTTTTTTTGAATTTAAGAGTTTATTTATATCCATTTTTACCTTTTTTTATTTATAATTATAACAAAAAGGATTAGTATGAAAAAACTACTTGCAATATCTTTAATTACATCATTTTCTCTAGCGTTTAACTGGAACAGCTTCATAGGAACTTTTAAAAAAACAATAAACACCATAAGCTATACGATAGAAACAACCGGTACAAATCCTAGGGTTTATGAATTTGACACTCAAGGATACCCTAGAATGCATTGCGTTGTAGTATTTAGAGACGACCCAAAAACAAGCCCGGCAATGCAGTGCGTAGAAACAAAACCGGAATACATAAAAATGAACGAAAAACTAAAATAAAGCGACTTTTAGTTTTTCGTTTTCTATAAAGGATTTTCCTTTTTTAACAATAGCAAAGGCATTTGCCTTTATAAAAGGCGTTAACATTCCACTTCCGTATTTATAATTATCTATTACATAAAACCCGTCTTTTTCCACTCTGCCTAAGATAGTGTGGTCTTTTTTGGAGTTTAGTTTAAAAGGGATTTTATTTTCAATTTCAATAAAAGTAAAATTATAGTTTTTATTTCCTCTTAATTTTTCTAAAACAGGAATTCCCAAACTAAGAAGCTGAATTAAAGCACTAAGAGGATTTCCGGGCATTCCTAAAATAAGAGTATCTTTTAATTTTCCAACCAAAGTAGCTCTTCCGGGTTTTACCAAAATACCGTGAATATATTTTTCAAATCCGTTTGTTTCTAAAGCATCCAATATAAAATCGGCCTCCCCTTGGGAAATTCCCCCACTTGTTATAAGGACGTCGTAACCTTTTATATTTTCAAAAAACTTTATACTCTCTTCCAAAGAATCCGGCAATATCCCTAAATAATCAGCTTCAAATCCTTTTTCTTTAAGCAAAGAGACTATTCCCATTCCGTTTGCGTTAAAAAACTCAAATTCACCGGCTTCTTCCCACGGCTCTTTAAGTTCGCTTCCACTTACCACCACTCCTATTTTTAAATCCCTATACACTCGGACATTTACAATACCTTGAGATGAAAGCATTGCAATATCCGCAAAATTGAGTTTTCTTCCTTTTTTCAAAAGAACTTCCCCTTTTTTAACCTCTTCTCCTTTTAACCTTACGTTTGCTCCTTTTTTTTCTTCAAACTCTATAAATTCACCAATTTCTTTTACCTTCTCAAAAGGCACTACCGTATCGGCGTCTTTTGGCACCATAGCTCCGGTCATTATCTTATAACATTCACACTCATTCAAACTCTCCTCAACAATATCCCCGGCAAAAATCGTCTTAACAACCTTATACTTTTTACACTTGTCATTATATTTAAAAGCATATCCGTCCATTGCCGAATTTGTAAAAAAAGGCAAATCTCTTTTTGCTTTTATATCTTGTGCAAGAATTTTGCCTATAGCTTGAGAGACAAATATTTTTTTAGTTTCTTTTTTCGGCTCTATTTTTTCCAAAATCAGTTCCAAACTCTCTTCAAATCCTAAACTGTCAAGTTTTTTCATATCAGCCCTTTTATATATTTGTAGATATTTTATTGTAAAATTCCACAAAAAACAAGGACTAATGTGAAAAAAAAAGTTTACTTAATTTCATTTGCACACTTTGCACACGATATTTTCTCCGCACTTCTTGCACCTATTTTACCATTACTTATTCAAAAACTAGGGATTAATTTAACTCAAGCCGGTATGCTTGATATCGCACGAAAAATACCCTCTCTTTTAAATCCTCTTTTAGGAGTAATAGCCGAAAAAAGAGACGCCAAAATGTTTATAATAATTACACCTACAATTACGGCAGTTTCGATGGGGCTTTTGAGTATAACCTCATCATACGCAATAGCTCTATTTTTACTATTTATAGCAGGAATAAGTGCTGCGTTTTTCCATATACCGGCACCTACAATCATTAAAGAATTTTCAAAAAAAGAAGCTGGAAAAGGCATGAGTTATTTTATGGCAGCGGGAGAGAGTGCCAGGACATTAGGTCCTATACTTGCCGCGGGTATTATTTCTGTTTGGGGACTTGAGGGGATATGGAAATTAACGCCTCTTGGAATTTTAACTTCAATCTTTCTTTATATAAAACTTAAAGATTACAAAACAAACTTTTACGCCAAAAAATTCGAAAAAGGCGAAGTTAAACAAATTTTAAAAGGAGTGTTTCCTTTTTTCAAATCTTTAAGCTCTTTTATTTTATTAAACTACACTTCAAAAGTCTCTTTATCTCTGTTTTTACCGGTATTTTTAACTCAAAACGGCTACAGTGTGGAAAGTGCCGGTATAGCTTTTGGTGTACTTCAAGGATTCGGAATTTTAGGAGCTCTTTTTGCCGGTAGGTTTTCGGATAAAATCGGAAGAGTAAAAATGCTTATTATCTCTTCAGTAGGAGTGTTTTTAAGCTTAGTTTTATTTTTATACTTTTACAAATCAACCTTATGGATTCTTTTGGCTCCTCTTGGATTTTTCCTTTTTTCACAATCTCCAGTGCTTTTAGCATCGGTCCAGGACATCAAAACAAAAGCTCCTACTTTTTTAAATAGCATTTATATGGCACTTAATTTCGGGGTTAGTTCCATTTTAATCTTAATAGCTGGATTTTTAGGAGAAAAATTCGGATTATATACAACATTCCAATTATCAGCCGTTTTAACATTGATATCAATTATTCCGGCTTTAAGCTTAAAAAAACACCTTAAAATATAATCTCAACCCCTCTTATGTTTCCCGCTAAATCGTTAAAAAATTCAACCCCCTTTACTTTTCCATTTAAAAATTCGCTTAATTTTTCTTTTTGGTTATACCCTATTTCAATTACAGCGGCTTTATATTTTAGATTTTTTGCTTGAATAATTAGCTTTTTTACAACATCAAGCCCGTCATCGCCTCCGTAAAAAGCCAAATCGGGCTCATAAACATTAGGCTTTTCCCAGCTGTTTTCAACATACGGAGGATTTGAAACTAAAATATCTGCTTTTATAAACCCGTTTTCAATTTCAAATCCGAATTTTTCAATCTCATTATTATTTATCGTCTCATCCCGCTCTATTATTTGCTTTACACTGCTTTTTATTGATAGTAAATCTGCTTTCACAACTTTAACTTTATTATCTACAACACTTAACATAATATTTTTTCTAGCAACTTCTATCGCAATATCGCTTATATCCGTCGCTATTACTTTTGCACTTGTATGCTTTGCGATTTCTATCGCAATTACCCCGCTTCCCGTACAACAATCCACTACTTTTGCGGCATTTGTTTTGTTTATTAAGTTTATAGCTCTTTCTACCACTACTTCGGTATCGTCCCTTGGGATTAATACACCCTCTTTTATATAAAATTTGTCTCCATAAAACCAGACTTCTTCAAAAATATACTCAACCGGATATCCTGATTTTACTTTTTCCAAAATTTTTAAAGCCTCTTTTGGCACCTCTAAATCATCATTTAAGTATATCCACGTTTTATCTTTATTTAAAACTTTTTCAAGTATGTAAGTGCCGTTTGGCTCTTTTATAAAGTCTTTAATCATCATTTATCAAGTACCTCCTGCTCTACTACGGCTGAATGTTTTTTTATCAGTTTATAAACCTCATCCACTTTTTTTACCCTCTCTTCGATAAACCTTTGTTTAAGATATAGCTTTTGATTTGGGTATTTTATAAATAGTTCTTCTAAATTTTCAGGCACAAAAAATTTTTTACTTTTACACTTTATCGACTCAAATATCATCATCCCGTAAAAATCAAAATCCCCAAAAAACAATATATCTTTATCTTTCAAAAATTCAGCCGTTTTTTTGTTGCTGTATCCTCCAAGATAAATAAAATTTTCTTCTCTAAACAAATCAAAATCAATCCTCAAAAAACTTTCATAATTTTCCACCACAACTACTCTTCCGCTAATTTCAGGCTCAAAATCGTCATAAAAAATCTGAGGGAGTTTTTCTTTTTTTCTGTAGATTATCGTAATATCGCTTGTATGAAGATTTTTTGCTTTTGTATCTTTATAAATCTCTGCCAATTCTTTTTTACTATCAATTTCCCCAAACTCTTCAAACTTACACCCTAAATTCTCCTCAATAAACCTTTCAAAAATCTCCTTGTCATTAATAACCGCTTTTTTTCCTATAAACCTTACAAAATATCTGAATACATCCTCTTTTTTACTAAATTCATCAATCAGTTTTACCAAATCTTTTCTGTCTTTACTGTTTTCTACAATTCCGCTTTTTATTTCTTTAATAATGCGGTAAAATCTGTTTTTAGTCATTTACTATTCTTTCTATTTCGTTTTTGCAATTATTCAAATCAATAAACCTTACTTTCAATTTATATTCTCCATCAAAACCAAATTCTTTTTCTTCAATATTATAAACTTTTGGAAAAATCAAGCTCACTTCTTTTGAATTATATTTTTTTGCATAAGCAAACATTTGATAAAAATCACTCCCCAAAATATCATCAAAAGAGCTTATTATTTTCCATTTTGTATCAAAAATCTTATTTTCAAAAACAATATCTGGAATAAGTCCATATCTCTTATCCACATCAAAAAGATAATATTTTTTATGCTGAAGTTTTACCTTATCACAATATTTTTTAAACCAATACCCAACAAAACTCTCAAATAACTTATTCATATCAAAAAGAATTGCAAACGAAACCATTTCTCCTTTATAAGGAGTAAAAGATTTATTATCCAAAAACACTTTACACATTTCTATTACATTTTCGTAATACTTTTTGCTTCTATCAATATGTATTTTTTTTAATTCAGACAAATTTCTTATCTCACCAATACCATCGAAAACAAATAAAAATTCTCTAATTCTTCTTTGATTTTCAAAATTTCTTGAGAGTTTATTTAATTTTTTAAGAGTGCTTTTTATTACCCTGTTTTCCAAAATATCTTCAATATATTCATCATATTCTACAAAAAACCTCTCTTTATGAACGAAATTTCTCTTGATATGCTCGTTTATTAAAAGTTTGCCTTTTAAAAATTTTTGATTATCTTGAATGGAAATATAGTCTCTTTTTATTCCTTTTTTAACTAATTTATCAAGCTCATTTAAAAAAAATGAGATAAAAATCTCCAAAAGCGGTATTTTATCGGTTTTTAAATTTGCAGTTGAAAAATTTTTAAAAGGATGATTTTTAAGAGTTTTTATCATCTCAATTAATATTCTTTTACTCTCTTCATAGGTTTCATAACTTCTAGAAATTTTAGGCAATATCTCAAGCACAAAGTTGCTTTTTGTTTGAATAATTCCTACATAATTTTGAGATTTCAAAATTCCTTTTTTAGAATATGCCAAAAATTCAGTAGTTTTTGCTATTTCTTCAAGTTCTTTGAGATACTTTTTATCAATATCATTTTTGTTTATCTCTTCATACTCTATAACTTGAAAATGTTTATTACTGATTTTTTTCATCAGTTATTTTTTCATAAATTTTTGTATAACTCTTTTTATCTTCAAAAGCACTGTCATCAATCTCATACACTTGTTTTTCTTCATTCACATCCAAATTACCAATATACCTAAATTCTTTTTCTTTAATAAATTCATTATTATTTAAAACAAGCCTGATTTTTTCCCAATCATCATAAAAGTATTCTTGAAGTAAAGGAATAATTTTATTTTTGAATATATTTTGAAGCTCTTCAAAACGCTCTGACTCCTCAATATCATTCAATTTCATAAAATAAGCGTGTCCGATTGTATGGTCCCTGTCGTAAAGATACTCTATTCTCTCATTTATAGCTTTTAGCATCTCACTTACATCAATACCATCAACATTAGGCAAATCATCATATTCGGGCATCATTTCTACAAACTCAAATCTACGCCTAAGAGCCGTATCCATTAAAGCAATACTTCTATCAGCCGTATTCATCGTCCCGATAATATACAAATTCTTCGGCACTCCGAAAGGCTCTTTACTGTAAGGAAGTTTTACTTTCATTTCCTCACTATTTCCAAGCCTTTTATCCTCTTCTATTAAAGTTATAAGCTCACCAAAAATCTTAGAAATATTCCCGCGGTTTATTTCGTCTATTATTAGAATAAATTTTTTAGAAAAATTAAAATCTTTTAACTCCTTAAAAGTCAAATTCATTATATATTTATAAAAAGGCTTAGTATAACTTGGATTATGAACATTAACCTTTTCGTTTTCTAATAAATTTTTTAAATCTTCTATTCTTATATCTTGATCACTTCCGTTATTAGTTTTAACCCAAAAACTTTTATTTTTGAACTTTTTTACCTCAAATTCTAAATCTTTTTTTTCAGTTTGTAATTTCAAAAATTGTTTATTGCTTAATTCTTGCTTAATAAAATCTATTCCTAAAAATAACTGAGCCCTTTTTACTATTTTTTTAAAAATTCCATCTTCAATTTCATAATAAATATTTCCCTTTTCATCCGTTTTTGCTTTTAATCCCTCTACAAATTCTTCATATGAATAACTTTGATGAAATGTTACAAATTCAATCTGACCTTCTTCTTGATACTTTTTAAATTTAGCTTTTGCTTCTTCTCTTGAATTTGGCTTAACTCCTTCAATTATTTCAATAGCCCTCTCAATTACACTATATGTCTTCCCCGTCCCAGGAGGTCCGTAGAGAATTTGGTTGAGGGAAATTTTAAGTTTATTTTTACTTTCTTGATTCATTAATCTACTTTCTTTTGTTCTAAATTCTTTTGTATTATGATATTTATTTAATAATAATTGAATTATCACAGGTTCATAAGAAGAATATGTATAATCTTCCTTTTCAAACATAATTCTTAAAATTTTATTTAATGAAATGCTCATACGTTCTTGACCATTTCCTCCATCACCAATTACAACTAGTGATGAAGAGTTTATGTCAATAGCAAAAGGATTGCCTTCTAATGTTTTCACAACAAGAGGTCCATTTTTTTGAATTTGATTATATAAATTTTCATATCTTTTTTTTATTTCTTCTTCATTTATTAACTCTCCATAAAAATTATTTTGATATTTTAAATATTTTTTGTACGCTGATTTAAAATCAT
>Ga0256836_1000152_pt1 | contig 41276 bp, 41 predicted proteins | sample 4561380metaG_FD_185974 | JGI IMG/M metagenome (GOLD analysis project Ga0256836, IMG submission 185974) | Hydrothermal vent microbial communities from Guaymas Basin, Mexico - 4561-380 | ecosystem: Environmental > Aquatic > Marine > Hydrothermal vents | place: Mexico: Guaymas Basin | collected...
TCGACATCGCTTTGAAGAACATCGCCCTCGGTGCGAGCATAAAGTGCTACCGCAACAAGACCACCTACGCCCAGGCCCTCGCCGAGGAAATCATTGCCGCCGCCAACAAGGACCCGAAGAGCTTCGCTTACAGCAAGAAGGAAGAAATCGAGAGGATTGCCCAGTCCTCCCGCTGAGGGCTGGAGGCTTCTTTTTACTCTTCTGCCTTTCTCGTCTCGTTGTTGGAGGTTTTGTGTGGGAAGGGGTTACTTAGGTTCGACTTCTCAAAGCCTTTAGGAGCGTGCCCGTGCTTCCCTAAACCAAACTCTTCCCCACCATGTTCCCCGGCCTCTCGACTCCAAAGAACTCCAGCACAGTCGGGGCAATGTCCATGAGGCTTGGCCCGTCAAGGTTCACCTTTTCGAAGCCCCAGAGAATAAGTGGAATCTTCATTACCGGCTCGTTCATCGAGCCGTGCATTCCCCTAACCCAGTGGCTTACCCCCTTTATTCCCTTGCACATTCTGTGGGAGCAGAACCAGTAACCGGGCTTTGCCGAGACAATCAGCTCTCCGCTGTTCGGGCTGTTGAGGTGCTCCAGCTCCTCACGGAAGAAGACCGCCCCAACGCCCGGCGCCCGTCTGAGAACTTCAAAGGCCTCCTCGGCCTCGTTTGGATTCCTCAGATAGACGTGAGCACCCCCACCCGATGAAACACGGAGCGTTTCAATTCCGTGCTTTCTGAGGTAGGTTTTCAGGTTCACCCACGTGTGAACTTCTTCCTGCCCATGATCGGCGAAGATTATGAATGCATACTCGTCTTTAAGGCGTTCCCAGAGGGTTCTGACAGCGGTGTCAACTGTCTCAACGGCCTTTAGAGCCCCCTCGCTAAGCGGGCCGTAATCGTGACTCATCCCGTCAATCGAGGCGAAGTGGACGAGGAGCAAGTCTGGCTTGCATTCCTCGTAGAGATATAGAGCGGAATTAAGAACCCACACGTCTTTCCGCCAGTCGCGCCCGTGCCTTCTGTACATCTTGTCGCTCGCGAAGAAGGGAGGAAAAATCCTCACGTCGGTTCCGCTGAAGGGGGGCATCGTGTAGCCAGAAACGCTCGCCGTTTTAACTCCTCTTTGGCGAAGCAGGTCAACTATTGTCGGGGCCTTGATGACCTTGTGAGGGTTGAAAGCGACTTCGTAGTCGTAGAAGTTCACCTTCCTGTCGGTTAAGCGGTCGTAGTAGCCGTTCTCAACGACGCCGTGGTCTCTCGGCCACACCCCGGTCATCACACTCGTGTGGACTAAATCCGTCAGCGTTGGGAAGATGGAATCCACCACCGCGAAGCTTCCAGTCTCAGCTAACTCGCTCAGGAACGGCATATGCTTGAGGTTGTAAACGCCGTTTCCGTCGAGGCTTATGAGGGCGAGCTTCTTTCTCATTGTTCAAACCCCAGGAGAGAGCATATCTTCTTGCTTATTTCTTTTTTGAGAGTTGGTCCTATCTCTCCAAGTTCCCCGATGAGAATATCCTTCCTAACGGTGGCTATTTTTGTTAGCCTGATGAATGATGGGACTTTCAGGCCAGTCAACTGAAACTCCGGGTGTGACCTCTCAATCAGAACGTCCGTATAAGGGCTATACCTTTCAATCCGTGAGGAAATAAATGCTAATGTGACGTCATTTTTGTCTTCGAACAACACAAGGGCCGGGCGGAGTTTAGTTCCTCTTAGGCTTGTAAAAGGAAACGGCACTAGGACGATTTTTCCTTTCATCGATATCTCACCTTGAGGTCCTTCTCAGAGTATAAGTCGGGCTCGTCCTCAAGGAACTCCTTTAGGGATTCTTCTGAGAGCCTCATCAGGGCGTAGCTCTCTTCAACTTCAAGTAGCTCATTGAGGAGCCTCTCTATATGTTCAAGTTTCCTTTCAATCCTTATGAGTTCCCTAACAACGTCAACTCCCTCCACACAATCACCCCCTACCGGTGTCAGCCTGACGTGCACTCATCACCGCTCAGTGGGATGGAGTGGTCATCATTCACCGGGTTTTATTGGTCAATTCGGTATAAATTCCTTCCGAGCCATTCGTCGAGCGTCTTCTGCCTCGCGAGGCTTCCGAGAACGTAGCTCCTCTTGAGATACTCCTCGAAGGGGTGCTCAAGCCTTCTCCGTATTGCCTCAAGGGCCTCGCTGAGCGTCTCAAACCTTCCAACGAGATTGCCCATTGCCTTCTTCACGCCGAGGCGAATCTGCCAGACGCCGACCGGGGCGTAGTACTCGGGCGTAACCTCTCTAAAGACGACAGCCCGCGCCTGCCTCCTTCTCGCCCTGAGGGCCTCGAGGACACTTAAGCGGGCGGCGTGGTATGCACCGGCCGTTTCTTTGACGTACTCCTTCCTTCCGCGGAAGTCCTCGTAGTCATGAATCACACTCGGCTTCTCGCTTCCAAAGAGCGAGCCCTTGAGCCAGACCTCCAAAAGCTCGAAGGCGTAGCTCTCGGGCATGAGCAGAACGGCGTAGCGGTTGCCGAGAAAGCGGTAGAAGTAGACCTCGTAGTCGTTTATCTCAGGGTAGTGAAGAATTTCTCTCCTGAGGTTCCTGCCAATCGTGTCCTGAACCGCTGTGATGCTCCATCGCGTCGGGACAAGCTTCCTCTCAATTCCAAGAAGACCCGCAGAGAGGAGCCTTATGATGTAGTATTCGTCGAAGCCCCAGCTGTAGAGACGCATTATAGCTTGCTCGGCCTTCAGCTCGTCACTAACGACGTAGTCAGTTCTCCTTGGGATTTTCGGGTTCTCGGTCAGCTCGAAGTCGAGGAGCTCTGCTTTAGGTCCGATGGGTGGGGCGAACTCGCTCGGGAGAACCTTTAGGACGGGCTTCCTCTTGAGAATTACCTCGCTGTCCACGGGTTTTATTGACATCGCCAATTCCTGGACCTCGCTCAGAATCCTCCCGCTCTTTCTTACGTCCACATCGGCCTTTGTCTCGCCCATGACGAGGAGGGAGCGGTAGTAGAGAATATCGCGAATCGTTTTGTTCTCCCACTTGAGGGGACTGTCGAGATGGCTGGTGTTCCCTTCGATTGGGGGGACGAGCGGGCCGATTCTAACCTTTGGATACCCATACTCCCCAACGAATACGCTCGGCGGGGAGGAGCCGAAGAGGTGGCGCTTGTTGAGCTTCTGCTCCACAGTACGGGCTACTCTAAAGCGCTCGAGAATCGGGCAGGTTGGCCTTCCGCAGAGGAGTTTCCGGCCCTTACAGACTGCGCAGAGCTGGGAGTTGAAGAGCTCCACCATTGGAGGTAACTTGTCCCTATGATGTAAAAGCTTTGCCCTGCCAAAAAACTTAAAAACCCTCCCCAGCTCATATAACCTGGGTGCTGTGCCGCGGTAGCCTAGCCTGGTAGGGCGCCGGCCTGCTAAGCCGGTGGGCGGTGCCCACCGGGGTTCAAATCCCCGCCGCGGCGCCATTAACTTCTCTGGGTCAATGCCGGGATAGCCTAGAGGCGAGGCGAGGGACTGCAGATCCCTTCCACCCGGGTTCAAATCCCGGTCCCGGCTCCAACTCCTTAACGTTTTTGAGGTTTCTACTCATAAACATGGAAAAATTTATAAGCTTCGACCCTGACTTTTCTCTGATTCCTATTTCCTATCGTACGTGGGGTGGTATCTTGCGGTTTGTAATAAGGTTAACGCCCCAGAGTGAGCCGTTTAAAGTGCCCTTTAATCATCTTCACTACCTTCAGGGGTTGGTCTACCGGCGAATTCAGCGCACCAGCCCCGACCTTAGTCTTAAGCTCCACAATCCCAAGGTTCCCAAGTTCTTTACTTTCTCCCTGTTTATGGCTGAGAAGCGGGATTTTCTTGAGGACAAACCCTATTTTCACGGCTACCGCAGGGGTTATTTCTATTTTTCAACTGCCATCCCAGAAATCGCAGAGGCGTTTATCGGAGGGCTCCTCCAAGACCCAGAGGTTGAACTGTGGGGTGAAAACTTTACCGTCGAGGAAGTAAAAGCAATATCTGAACCGAACAAACTTGCTGGCAGAAAGATGATAACTCTGTCTCCTATTGCCGTGACTACCCTAAAGCCCCAGTTCGGCAGGCTCAAGCGCTACGACCTCAATCCAACCGAGCCGGAATTCTATGAGAACATTCGAGAGAACCTGATTGACAAGTACGCGACCCTCTATGGAAAGGTTCCGGAAGAGAAGGACGTTGAATTCAAAGTTCTCCTTGCCAAGCCCAAGCGCCTCCAGGTGAAACCCGGGGTGTACCAGAGGGCATGGCACCTCGTTTTCAGGGCAGGGGGCAGTGAAGAGCTCCTCCGCGTTGGCTACCTCGTTGGCTTTGGGGAGAAGAACTCGATTGGGTTCGGGATGGTGAAGGTTGATGGGCGAAACGAGCCGAAGAAAAAGCGCTGGAAGGGAGGTGTGAATAATCGAAAGGGAAACTTCACTCGCCCGATTCTTGAACAACCCCACTCAAACAAAATCTCCACATAGTGATGGGAAAACCAGAAAATCCAGAGCCCTCTTCACTTGGACTGGACACCCCTTTGTGGATGCCGGTCTCGTTGCACTGCTCCTCATAAACAGAAAGAACTCTCCGGAAGAACTCACTGAAGAAGACATCGAGAAGGCGATAAATTTCGCCTCGAAGCTCTACGCGCGCAAGGAGTGGAGCTCTGGCTACATTCACGCGATGATGCTTCCTAACAGCGGAATCCTCATGGCCAACCCAAGCATGGCGAAGAAGAGAACCCCTGAGGCTATAGCTCAAAACCTCAGAGGTCTCCTCAAGGAGTCTGAAGACCCCAACACGCCAATCTGCGAAATCTGCGGTAGGAGACACTCCCGCCCAAAGCCCGTCTACCGCTCCGACTTTCCCCTGGTCGGCACCGGTGGGGTTCCCAACTACTTCCCTTCCGCCAAGGACGGTCTCAACGTCTGCTCCCACTGTCTCTTCCTCGTCCAGTTCCTTCCGCTGGTCGCCTACAAGGTGGGGAGAAGGGTCCTCGTGATGCACACCTACCCCTACGAGCTGATGCTCGAACTTCACGGCGAGGCGTTAAACGACGTCAGGAAGAACTTCCTCGCCTCGAACGCGAGGGACTTCAAGAGGCCGGAGAACTTTCTGTTCCACCTCCTTGGAGAGCTGACGAGGAAGACGGAGCGCGACGACCTCTGGGTCAATGCATCAATAACGCTCTACTATTTCGTTGTCAATAACAAAAGCCCAGACATTACGATAATCCACGTTCCAACGCCTGTTCTTCGTTTCATCGCCCGTGCTAACAGTACAGACCCCAAAGGCTGGAAGAGGATTGTGGCTATGGGCTGGCGCAAACGGCCGGCCGAGGAGGAGTTTGAGAAATACGAGAGGAGCTACGCCAACGAGGTTTATGGCAGGCTCTTGGCCGAGGAGAGCATTTTGCCCTACTTCATCGACGTGAAAAACCGCCGTGCGAACGCGAAATGGTCGCTTTTGTCTTTCTACTGCTCGGAGGTGTTGGGTTTGGATAAGGAAGCTCTGGAGTTTATTAAAGACGTTGGCGACAGGATTGTCGAAACGCTGGAGAAGCTCCCCGACAACCAGCTTTCGAGGCGCGTCAGGGAGCTGGAGAAGGCGGAGAGGCTCTACCAGTTCGAGGCCTTCTTCGTGAACCTCGAAAAGCTCCGCCAGAGACTCGGGATAGAGAAGCCCCTGATGACCTTCGACGAGTTCGCGACGGTTCTCACCTCCTACGGCGAGGACCTTAACGTCTCGTGGAGGACCGTCAAGCACCTGCTCCTCTTCAGGATATATGAGAAGCTCCACGACCGCTTGATGAGGGCCTCTCAAGAGGTTGAGGAAGCTGGGGAAGAAGCTGAGGAAAACGAAGAAGTTGGAATCTTTGGAATGGGGGTGGAAGAATGAGGTTTGCGACCGGAATGGTGCTGATTGACGCGCCACACTCTGCCTTGAACATGCTCGGAATCGATGAGAGCCTCGCCGACAGGAACGTCACGAGGGTTAAGACCTTCAGAAGGGGAGGAAAGCGCTACCCCTACGTCTCGCCACAGGCCTGGCGCTACTGGTGGCGCTTTACACTCAAAGAGTACTTTAACTGGGAGCTCTCTCCGCTCTACCGCGAGCAGAAGCAGGTCTTCACCGCGGCGAATCCGCTCAAGTACCCGGACGACGACGTCTTCGGATACATGAGGGCCTTCAAGAAGGGTGGGGTTAACGTTACCGTCACAAGGGTCTCGCCCCTCAAAAACACGCCCCTGATTTCGATACTGCCGGATAGAAGCTCCGTGACGGTTGACGAGGGTTATGCCTCAAGGCACGAAGGAGACCCCGTTCCCTACAGCCAGGAGTTCTACTCGACGGTTTTCAAGGGGGCCTTTTCGCTCGATCTCGACTTCGTTGGGAGGTTCACAATAATCAGCAAGGCGGGCTTCAAGAACCTCCTCACGTGGGACGACGTTCCAAAGGACAAGAAGGGTAATCCAAAGAAGGGCACCGAGGAGGTTGTCAATGAAATCAAGGAGATGGAGCGCATAGCTGAAGAACTCGGCGTCAAGAGAAGCGACAAAGAGTGGGTTATGCCTCCTGAAATCCGGAAGAAACGCGCCACAGAGGCGATTAAGGCCCTCCGCCTCCTCACTGGAGGGGCCAAGCAGAGCCAGTACCACACAGACGTAACCCCAAAGTTCGTCCTGCTCCTCAACGTAGATGCCGGTGTAAACCCCTTCATAAGCGACCTCGTCTTCGAGGAGAGGGGCGAAATCCGCTTCGACGCCGAGGCCCTTGCGAAGAGGCTCAAAGACCTCAAAGAGGTAATCTCCAAGGGTACGAAGCTTTACATCGGCTACGACGAAGGTTTCGTTCGCTCTCTCGGCTGGGACGTCAATGAAATCGCCGAGAGGGTGAAGAAAGCGGACATCGAGGTCTTCACGGGAACCGTTGGGGAGGCAATAGAGGAGTTCGCCAAGGAAATTGAGGCCTACTACGGGTGAGCCCATGATACGGGTCAAACTGAGGGCGTGGACTGCTTCATTCCGCTATCCCACTTTTCAGTCGGGCCACCAGCCGACGCTACCGGTTCCACCGCCCTCAACGATTCAGGGAATACTCTCCGCGGCGAAAGGTGAGCCGGTCTATTTGACCGAGCTTCCCTACATTGGCTACGTCTTCAGAAGCGAGGGCAAGGGCCTCGACCTTGAAAAAATCTACGCCCTCGGAAAGGTCGAGACGGACATAATGAGGCGCGAGTTCCTCTACAATGCCGAGCTTTACCTCTACCTCCCAGATGAGTGGACAAAGCACTTCAGAAGGCCAAAGTATCAGCTTCTCCTCGGTCGTTCGAGCGACGTGGCGACGGTTGAGGAGATAAAAGAGGTCCACCTCGAGGAAAGGGAAGCCCCGGTCGGCGGAACCGTCCTTCCAGTGAGTCTCGGAGTTCCTGGCGTCGTTCACGCTCTCGTTGTCGAGTACGACTATTCGGTAACGCCAAGGAAAGCAAGGCTCGTCAGGCCCTTCGTCATCCTGCCGTTTCCAAGGGGCAAAGCGCCGAGGCTGAAGCTCCCCTACGACGAGGAACTCGGGGTCGGCGTTTACCTCCACAGGTGGCGGGAATGAAGGTCTGCTACGCCAAGTTCCTTCCGCACGATTTCCTTGAGTGCCATACCAACGACGCGATAAACGTGCTGAGGAGCATGAAAGGGGCGTTCAAGTGGCTTGAGGAGTTCTTCCCCCGCGTCTGGGAGCTTTCCTTTTACTCCGTTCTTTTCCACGACCTCGGCAAGTGTGCGAGTGGGTTCCAGAGAGACCCGAGAAAGTGGGGCTACCGCCATGAGGTACTCTCGACACCTTTCACGGCATTCCTTGACCTTCCTGAGGACGAGAGAAATCTCATTGCACTCGCAATCCTCACCCACCACAGGACCCTCGACGAAATTGAGGAAATTCTTCCGAGCAGGGAACACAGGGGAGAGTTCAGGGAGAAGGTTGAGGAACTCCTTCAGAACAGGGATTACATTGAGGAGATTTTCTTCGAGCGAATCCTTTACTGGGAGCTATACTTCTTTGGAAGGCGAAGGAAGATTTTTAACCCTCCAAAAGACTGGGCTGAGCGAATCAGGAACTACGACTTCGACTCCCTGCTAACTTGGTACGAGCGGAACTCCCAAAAGTACTGGAACGAGCTCATCTTCCTCCGCGGAATCCTTAACGCTTCCGACCACCTCGCCTCAGCTGGTGAGCTTGCCGTTCGCTTGCTTTCTGACATAAGAACTGCCGTCGAGGCAAGGGTCCCGCCCGAGTGCTGGAGACCTCTCCAGAGGCGGACGGGCGAAACTGAGGGCAACCTAATCCTCCGCGCACCTACGGGCTACGGCAAGACCGAGGCCTCCCTCCTCTGGGCCGACAGGAACGCTTTTCGCACCAAGAAGGGAATAGCAAGCAGAATCTTCTACGTCCTCCCCTACAAGGCTAGCATAAACGCCATGCACTCTCGCCTTCTGGCGCTCTTCCGTGAGCCCGAACTCGTTGGTGTTTTGCATAGTTCGTCAGGTTTCTACCTGTACTCCTCAGAGCTTGAATACAGGCGCCTCTCCTCCCTCTACCGGAAGATTTACACGCCCCTCAAGGTCACGACACCTTTCCAGCTCATGAAGCCCTTCTTCGGCGTCGGATTTCCGGAGATGGGCCTGACGGAGCTAACCGGCTCACTTTTCATCTTCGACGAAATTCACGCCTACGAACCGAACGTCCTCGGGATAATTCTCGCGATACTCGAACTGCTGAGGAAGAGAAAGACCAGAACCCTTGTGATGAGCGCAACCCTTCCCGAGTTCCTTGAGGAGCTCTTACGCGAAGCTCTCAATCCTAAACTGTTAACCGCTCCTCCGGAAGAGGCCGACCGCTTCACGAGGCACCGTGTTAACGTCATAGACGGCTCGATGGACGAGGTTGAGGACCTGCTCGCTGAAGTTCAGGCAGATGGTCCAGTTCTTGTTGCCTGCAACACCGTATCGAGGGCGATGGAGGTATACTCGCGCCTGCGCGATGGGTACGACGCGATGCTCCTCCACAGCCGGTTCACCTATGGGGACAGGGAGGAGAAGGAGAGAAAGCTCCTTGCAAATCTGAACGACTACGACGTCGTCGTTGCCACGCAGGTGGTCGAGGTCTCGCTTGACATAAGCTTCTCGACGATAATCACCGAGCCTGCTCCCCTCGATGCGCTCATTCAGCGCTTCGGCAGGGTGAACAGGAGGGGATTTGGAGAACCGCAGGACGTTCATATCCTGACGAAAGGTGGGGAGGGAGACAAAAGGGTGTACCCTATGGAAGTCGTGAGGGAGAGCCTCAAACTCCTTGAGGAATTCAACGGAAAGCCCCTCCTTGAATCCATGGTTCCCGAACTCGTTACCCGTGCTTATGAACCGCTGGCAGAGAAGCTCACGGAGGAAGTGTTGACGTACAGAGAGCAGGCCCTCGAACTGTTCAGGAGCTTAAAGCCCCTGAAGAGCGGTGAAAGTGAGCAGAAGTTCTACGAGATGTTCCACGGTCTCGAAGCTGTTCCTGGAGTTTATCAGGACAGGGTTTTGGAGCTGATTAACCGCGGGAGGTCAATCGAGGTTCATCGCTACCTCGTGCCCGTTCCAATGTGGCTGTACCTGAGTGAAAGCGACGCCTTCCACCGACTCTCCGACAGAGGGCCTGGAAAGTACGTACTGGTTGCGGAACTCGAGTACAGCCCGGAGCTGGGCCTCCAGCAGGAACCGCGGGAAGGAGGGGACATAATGTGAGCTCCGAGGAATATCCCCTAACCGACCTCCTCATCACCGGCACGGAGATAAACTACCTCTTTATCTGCCCGACAAAGCTCTGGTACTTTGCGAAGGGAATCACGATGGAGCAGGAGAGCGAGTGGGTTGACCTCGGCAGGTTCCTTCACGAGCAACGCTACGCCAGCGAGGAGAAGGAAGTCCTCGTCGGGAGCATAAAGATTGACTTCATTCGGCGGGGTGATACCATAGAGGTCCACGAGGTCAAGCTAAGCAGGAGCATGGAGAAGGCCCACGAAATGCAGGCGCTTTACTACCTCTATTACCTCAAAAAGCTCGGCATAAAGGCAAAGGCCGTCCTCCACTACCCGAAGCTCAACGAGACGAAAGAGGTAACCCTGGACGGCAGGGAGGATGAAATCGAGAAGGCGATAAAAGAGGTTGAGCGGATTAAATCCCTCCCAGCCCCTCCAAAGCCGGTCAAATCAAAGAAGTGCCTCAAATGCGCCTACTACGAACTCTGCTGGGTTTGAGGTGGTCGCATGAGGAAGCGCTCCCTGACCCTGCTTTCAGACGGGACTCTTTTCAGATGGGAGAACACCCTCTACTTTGAGAACGAGCGGGGCAAAAAGCCCCTCGCGGTCGAAGGCATCTACGACCTCTATATCTATGGCCACGTGACGATAACCTCTCAGGCCCTCCATTATCTGGCCCAGAAGGGTATAGCGGTTCACTTCTTCAACCACTACGGCCACTACGACGGCAGTTTTTACCCGAGGGAGAGCCTTAATTCGGGAGATTTGGTCATCAGGCAGGCAGAGCACTACCTTGACGGGGAAAAGCGCCTTATGCTAGCGAGGCTCTTCGTCAGGGGGAGCGCGCTCAACATGGAGCGTAACTTAAAGCGCTGGAAAGTTAATGATGGCTTCTCTGAGGAGCTGAGGGGACTCCTAGAGGAACTTGAGGGGGCGCGGAAGATAACCGAGGTCATGAATGTCGAGGCAAGGATTAGAGAGGCCTATTACTCAAGGTGGGACGACCATCTTCCTGAAGGCTTCAAGATAGTTAAGCGCACTCGCAGACCGCCGGAGAATGAAATGAACGCGCTAATAAGCTTCCTCAACTCAAGGCTCTACGCAACCATTGTGAGCGAGCTCTACAACACCCAGCTTGTTCCTACCGTCAGCTACCTTCACGAGCCCGGGGAAAGGAGATTCTCCCTTGCCCTCGACCTGAGCGAGATTTTCAAGCCGATTGTAGCGGACAGGCTCGCGACGAGGCTCGTAACCAAGAGAATGCTCTCAAAGGGGCACTTCAGAGAGGAGCTCAAAGGTGTCCTCCTGACGAAGGAGGGAATGAAGAAGGTCCTTTCCGAGTACGAGAAGGAGCTCACGAAGAGCGTTAAACATCCAGAGCTGAAGAGAAACGTCACGAAGAAACGGTTAATTCGTCTTGAGGCCTACAAGCTCATCAAGCATCTCGTTGGGGTGAAGGAGTACGAACCGCTGGTGGCTTGGTTTTAAATAATATCCTCCATCGGGTTCTTCTCCGTTCCGAGGACGTCACGGAGAGGCTCTGAGCGGAGGCGGTAAACTACCACCGAATCCTCGCTTTCGTCTATTATTTCCCTCAGGCCGGCCTTGATGCGCTCATATTCCGCCCTCGTGACCTCGCCCTCGAAGACGCTGTTCTGAACCCAGTGAAGGTGCTGGCGGAGAAACTTCTTCACGTGATTAACGCGCTTCACGTTAACGTCGTAGACCACGATAATGTACATAGGACCACCATCAAAGTTTGAGGTCGAGGAATTTTAACTTTTCCGATGCATCACACTCAGAACGCTCCGATTTTGGATAAGGGCCACCATAGTGGAGAAAGCGCAAAAATCTCCCCAAATAATCATCAGGAAATCGATTTTCATGCGCTAAAAAACTGGAACATATTGTTATATTTTTGTTGCAGTCTATTCCGAATTTCCTTCCAAGTACTGAGATAAAGGCGTGCCTGGTCCAGATTTTCCCAATCTCTGTTTAAATCTGACCGTTTTTCATAAAAGGAGATATTATATCAGCTTCCAAGAAATCGCTGGTGCCAACCCCTCTGCATTTGACAATACTTATTCCGGGATTGATACAAATCGGGTAAAAGACGGCATCGCCTCCCTTGTAAGTGGGTTTATTCCCTCAACCACGACTAACAAAACCTTCGAAATTAGCACCACTCCCCGGAAAGGCTTAAATATCGAGAGGTCTTCTCTCTTTGTTGGGCGAAAGAATGAATTTCGTGCCCTGTTGCAATAAGACTCTAGGAGAATTGAAAGCATGAGCGGAACTCCTGAGAGCTTATCGGCTACTGCAGTTGCAATAAGACTCTAGGAGAATTGAAAGCGTCGATGTCTTCTGGTGGTTCGTCGATGAGGCTGTGTTGCAATAAGACTCTAGGAGAATTGAAAGTCGTTTACCTCATTCCTTTCGCCCTGCTGATGCCACCGGTTGCAATAAGACTCTAGGAGAATTGAAAGCTGAGGAATTGGTGGTATTTGAACCTAAGGTCGAGTTGTTGCAATAAGACTCTAGGAGAATTGAAAGAAAGCTCCTATCCCCGAGGGAGCTCCCAGCCTTAAAGGTTGCAATAAGACTCTAGGAGAATTGAAAGAAGCTGGGCCATGAGCCTCTTCTTAGTATCCTCACCGTTGCAATAAGACTCTAGGAGAATTGAAAGGGAGGCTGGGGCTGTGGGCTTCATCTCTCAGCCGCAACGTTGCAATAAGACTCTAGGAGAATTGAAAGACAAGGCCGACGAGACTAAAGAAATGCTGAAAGAGAGTTGCAATAAGACTCTAGGAGAATTGAAAGGAGTTCATGTCTGACTATAAGTACGACGAGTTCAAGGTTGCAATAAGACTCTAGGAGAATTGAAAGATGATTCCGACGAGGCCGGTCTGCTGAGCGAGGTTCTTGTTGCAATAAGACTCTAGGAGAATTGAAAGGAGCGGGTTCGAGAAGGTTACTCGCGGAATGCCACCGTTGCAATAAGACTCTAGGAGAATTGAAAGGGAGCAACGTTACCATAGCCTCCGGAGAGGCTACCAGTTGCAATAAGACTCTAGGAGAATTGAAAGGGTCGAAGGTGTAGGAGAACGTCTGAGAGTCTCCGCTCGTTGCAATAAGACTCTAGGAGAATTGAAAGAATGTACTCAGCTGGAGAAGAATAACCTTCTTCCAGCGTTGCAATAAGACTCTAGGAGAATTGAAAGTTTGGGATGTGCGTTTCTGTTCATTTTCGGGGGCAATGTTGCAATAAGACTCTAGGAGAATTGAAAGCGTAAAAAACCCCGAGAGTCTCTCCGTCCCTCTCAAGTTGCAATAAGACTCTAGGAGAATTGAAAGAGATGCTCGAGGGGAGGTGACGGGGCGTGAATGTCTCTGGTTGCAATAAGACTCTAGGAGAATTGAAAGAAATGCTGGAGTGTTGTATATGATGAACTGTTTTCTCGGTTGCAATAAGACTCTAGGAGAATTGAAAGAGGGCGATGGAAGCTATTATTAGGCTTACGGAGGCTCGTTGCAATAAGACTCTAGGAGAATTGAAAGCATTTTGCTCAGGTTCGCCGCGAAGAGGAGGCTCACGGTTGCAATAAGACTCTAGGAGAATTGAAAGCCATACGTCCCTCCCCACCCAGAGGGCGCCCCAGTCGGTTGCAATAAGACTCTAGGAGAATTGAAAGAAAGGTAATAGCGCAACAAGTATTACCAAGCTGGGTGTTGCAATAAGACTCTAGGAGAATTGAAAGGTTGTGGGAAATTATAACCGGGTTATAAAGCGGGCGAGTTGCAATAAGACTCTAGGAGAATTGAAAGCGATTTAGAAGGAATGCTGAAAGACTTCTTCAACAAGTTGCAATAAGACTCGAAGAGAATTGAAAGTAAAAATATGCTGGTATGAGAAAAATCGGGCTCTTGCGTTGCAATAAGACTCGAGGAGAATTGAAAGGACGCTGTAACCTATAAGGTCTATGCCTTTGCAGTGTGTTGCAATAAGACTTGAAGAGAATCAAAAGCTCCATGCCCTTTGAGCTAAGTTCTAAAATTTGGGCAGAGAAAAAGGGCAAAAGCCCTTAGAGAAGCATCCTCGCGTCAACGGCAACGGCGCCGTCCTCGTAGGCAAAAATCGGGTTGATGTCGAGCTCCTTAATCTCTGGAAGCTCAAGGGCGAGCTCGCCGACCTTGACGATGATGTCAGCCAAAGCCTCAATGTCCACCGGCTTCTCACCGCGCGCTCCGGCGAGAATCGGGTAGGCCTTGATTTCCTTAATCATCTCAAGGGCTTCCTCCTTGGTAATCGGGGCGACGCGGAAGGAAACGTCCTTGAGAATCTCGACGAAGATTCCACCGAGACCGAACATGATGGCCGGGCCAAACTGCGGGTCGCGTATCATACCCACTATAACTTCCTTGCCGAGCGGGAGCATCTTGTAGATTATGACGCCCCAGAGGTCGGCGTCGGGCTTGTACTTCCTGGCGTTCTCCATGATGGTTCTGAAGGCCTCTCTTGCCTCTTCGTCGTTCTTGATGTTGACCTTAACACCACCGGCGTCGCTCTTGTGGATAATCTGCGGAGAAACGATTTTCATAACGACGGGGTAGCCGATTTCACGGGCGAACTTTACAGCCTCTTCCTCGTTGGTCGCGACCTTGAAGTCCGGAACCGGGACGCCGTAAAGGCGGAGTATCTCCTTCGCCTCGGGCTCAACAAGGGGCCTGTTCTCGGCCTTGGCCTTCTCGATTATCTTCCTTGCCTCTTCGACACGGCTCATCTCAATCACCTCGTAAGCCTGACGTTTATCACTCAGAGGGGAAGGTTAAAAGGGTTTCCATTTGCAAAGTTTTGGTTCAAGCCACGTTGAAGCTGTGGGAGGCTATAAATAGGGCAAAAGACAAGGTTAATTTGGTGAGCAATATGAGGAAAAGGCTCTTTCCATTGGTCATTTCGCTCGTTTTTATTGTTCTCGTTGCCCTCTCCTCCCAGGGGGAGAAGGCCTCCACGAGCGACGTTACGGTTGCACTCTACAGCTCGGCGAGCATTGGGGTCGTCGAGCGAACCCTTGAGGTGGAGCTGAAGGCTGGGATAAACGAGGTTCCGCTGAAGGAGCTTTCCGGTCTGAATCTGGCAGAGGTCAGCGTCAGACCCCTCGACGACGCCGTCTCGGTCATGGGACTCTTCGGTAGCGGTGAGAGCAGGGTCGGAAGCGATGTTGAGGTCGGCCTGAAGAACGGGAAGGTCATAGCAGGGAAATACCTCGGAACCCGGGATGGAAAAATAGCGGTCGAGGGAGAAGGTTACTACCTGATAAACCCGAACGAGGTCGCCTACTTCAAAACGAAGGACCTCGGAGGGTCAAGCGTTTACGCCGTCCTCAGGTCGGAGAAGGCCGGGAAGTTCAGGGTGAGCGTCATCTACCGCGTTTCAGGAATAAGCTGGGAGAGCAGGTACAGGCTGTACATCGGCGACCAGGCCGAGCTCAAAGGTTACGTCGTTATAAAGAACCCTACAGACAGGGAGTTCAGCGATGCCAAAGTTCTCCTCGTCGCTGGAGACGTCAGCTTCTACTCCACCTACCCACAACCGAGGACCCTCTACGCCAAGGCCGGGGAAACGAGCGAGGTAACGGTTGGCTCCCCCGAAAAGGTCGAGGCCTTCTATCTCTACCGCCTCGGCGTTGCGGACATCAAAGCGGGGAGCACGATGGTCTACCCCTACGTCGAGCTGAGGGCTCCTTTTGAGAGGGAGTACCTTTACGAGAGCTGGGCCTACAGCGGTGAGAGACCAGTCTACGAGTCAATTTCCTTCAAGACGGACAAAGTTCTTCCAGCTGGGGTCGTGGAGATTTTCAGGGAAACCCAAGACGGGGAGCTCTTCATAGGCGAGTCGAGAATCGGGCACACACCGAAGGGCGATACCGTTAGAATAGGCATCGGCAGGGACTACGAGCTCAGAGGCACCACGACAGTCCTCGAGCAGAGCAACGATGGAAAACAATACAAAATCAGGATAACCCTTCAGAACTTTGGGAATGAGACGAAAACCGTTATCGTCCGGCACCACAAGTGGGGTAGGGTGACCTACGCCAGCCTTCAGCCCCTCGACGAGACGGCCGACTACGTCGAGTTCTCGGTGACCCTGAAGCCCGGAGAAAAGAGGGAGATAACCTTCGAGTACGGGAGTTAGCTCTTCCGCAGGGTTATCTCAAAGCTCTTATCCCCTTTTGTTACGTCCATGACGAGGCTCTTGTCGTAGTCTATGAACTTCGTGCCCACGATGTTGTAGCCCTCCTTTCTTAGGAAGTCGGCCATTTTAAGTCCCAAATCGTCGAAGAACTCGGCCGCCATCGTCGCGAAGCTCGGCTCCTTTATCCCAAGCTCGTCATGATACCTCCTCGCCAGCTCAAAAACGTCGCTCATGATGACCACCTATGATAGTATTCCTTGGCATTAAAAACCCTTTCGCCGAAAGGCTTAAATTCATCCGGGCTAACCCCAGAGAGTGGTAAAGATGACAAAGGTTCTCTGGGTCGTCAAGGCCGGCGGTAGGCTCTACTCCAAGGTCTTAGGGGAGTATCCGTACTACGTCGAGGTTGACCTTTCCACCGGTGAAAACCTCTGCACCTGCCCGCTCGGCGGAAACTGCCCCCACGTCTCCGCGGTTGTTGAGACCTACGAAAAGGGCCTGTACTTCGACGCTGGAACCGATAGCCTCCTGAATCCCGAATCGCTCGCGTGGGCCTACCTCTCAGAGGTCCCCCGGCTGGCGCTTGAGGTAACCCTTGCGGAGCTCTTTAACTCCCTCAGAAGAGACGAGAGCGGGAGCGAAACGGCAATGCTCTTCCTGCGCGCGTTGAGACTTCTCCGCGAGACGAAAGCCGAGGAGTACCTCCACCCGCTCGGCGAGGCCCTCGATGAGCTGTCGGCTGTTTTCCACGATTATCCCCTCGTGAGCAGGCTGGCGGAAGCCTATGAGGAAGTCAAAAACGCCCTCCAAAAGGAACCCTTATAAGGGCTTACCAGCCGAAACACCAACTTAGAGGGTGGGAATATGAAGGCGATTTATAGAGGGGCCTGCCCAAACTGCTCGGGTAGAATCTCCGACGAAAGGCTCGTGATGAAGAACCCCTGTGATGAGTGTCTCGATAATCCCGTCACCGCTGAGGACTACTTTGAGCTCGTGAAGGCCGTGAGAGAGGCGCTGGAGGAGAGGAATAAGCTCAAGGCCTGGGAGGAAATCTACTCCCTCGAAAAGGGGCTCAGGGACGTTGAGAAGTTCTTCAAGAGGGCCACTGGCTTCACCTTCTGGAGCGCCCAGAGAACCTGGGTTAAGAGGCTCCTCAAGGGCAGGAGTTTCTCAATCATAGCTCCAACGGGAATGGGCAAGAGCACCTTTGGAGCGTTCATGTCCGTCTACTACGCCACGAAGGGCAAGAAGAGCTACATAGTCGTCCCCACGACGCCCCTGGTAATCCAGACCATAAGAAAGGTTCAGGCGATAATCGAGAGAACGGGGCTGGACGTTAAGCTCGCCTACTACCACGGCAACCTTAGGAAGAAGGAAAAGGAGGAGATGCTCGCCAAAATTGAGGGCGGGGACTACGACATACTCATAACGAGCGCCCAGTGGTTAGCGAGGAACTTCGACGAGAAGCTGAAGGGGAGGCACTTCGACTTCATCTTCGTTGACGATGTCGATGCCTTCCTCAAGGCGAGCAAGAACATAGACCGCTCGCTTTTGCTCCTCGGCTTCACCGAAGAAATCATCGGCAAGGCGTGGGAAATCATCAGGCTCAAGAAGCAGATGGCGAGATACCTCAACGGAAACAGCGAGGACAAAAACGACAGGCTTAAGGAGCTCAACGAGGCGATAGAGAAGCTCCAGCGCGAGATTGAGGAGTTCAAGAGGAAGAACGACATCGGAATCATGATTATCGCATCGGCGACTGGCTCGGCGAGGGGCGACAGGATAAAGCTCTACCGCGAACTGCTCGGCTTTGAAGTTGGCTCGGGAAGGAGCGCGCTGAGGAACGTCGTGGACAGCTACATGAAGCCGAGCAGGGACGTCAAGGAGCACGTGGAGGAGCTCCTCAGGAAACTCGGCAAGGGTGGCCTGATATTCGTCCCCATCGACCAGGGGCTGAGCTACGCCGAGGAGCTCGTGAACTACCTCCGCGAGAAAGGCTTCGCCGTTGAGCTCGCGAGCTCGAAGAACAAGAAGGCCGTTGAGAGGTTTGAGAACGGTGAAGCTGATTACCTCGTCGGCGTCGCCACCTACTACGGCTCGATAGTCAGGGGCCTGGATTTGCCCCACCTCATCCGCTACGCGGTCTTCACGGGTGTTCCCAAGTTCCGCTTTAGCATAGACCTTGAGAGGCCCACCATATACCGCGCCCTCGGTCTGCTGGGCGAGGTCATGGACTTCCTTGACGATGAGGACAGGAAAACTGCAGAGAAGCTCCACGCGAGGCTCAGGAGGCTGATTAGAAACATCCCGCAGTTCGAGCTCCTCAAGATTGAGGAGGCCTTGGCGGAGGGCCTTCCCATCGAGAACGACTTCCACAAGACGGTTCTCAACGTATTCCGCGAGCTCGTCGAGTTCCTGCGCAAGGTCCTGAAGAAGGAGGACGTCCTCAAGAGGCTTGCGGAAGACCCCTTCGTCAGCCTCGTGAAGGAAGAGGGCAAGTGGTTCATCGAGATTCCTGACGTTAGAACGTACATCCAGGCGACCGGGAGGACGAGCAGGCTCTTCGCGGGTGGAATAACGAAGGGACTCAGCGTCCTAATAGTGGACAACGAGAAGGTCTTCAACGGCCTCGTCAGGCAGATGCGCTGGCGCTTCACGGAGTTCAAGATGGTGCCCTTTGAGGAGCTCGACCTTGAGGAACTCCTGAGGGAGATAGATGAGGACAGGGAGAAAGTCCGCCTCGTGATGGAGGGCAAGATAAGCTCGAAGGTCAAGGACCTCGTCAAATCGGCCCTCATGATTGTGGAGAGCCCCAACAAGGCCAGGACGATAGCCAACTTCTTTGGCAGGCCGAGCAAGAGGCGCATCGGTGATTTGGTCGCCTACGAGGTGAGCATAGGCAACAGACAGCTGACGATTCTCGCGAGCGGAGGGCACATGTTCGACCTCGTCACCGACGAGGGCTACCACGGCGTCCTAATCGAGCGCGAGGAGGACATGCTCCGGTTTATTCCGGTCTACGACACCATAAAGCGGTGCCGTGACTGTGGCTATCAGTTCGTTGACTGGGAGAAGAAAGGAGTCTGCCCGCGCTGTGGCTCCACTAACGTCCGCGACGCCCTTGAGAACGTCATCGCGATGCGCGAGATTGCTCAGGAGGTCGACGAGATACTCATCGCGACCGACCCTGATACTGAGGGTGAGAAGATAGCCTGGGACATAAGGAACATTCTGAGCCCCTACACGCCGAACATCAAGAGAACCGAGTTCCACGAGGTCACGAGGCCGGCCATACTGAAGGCCATCGAAGAGGCGAGAGACGTGAACGAGAACCGCGTCGAGGCCCAGATTGTCAGGCGCATAGAGGACAGGTGGATAGGCTTCGAGCTGAGCGGTGAGCTCCAGAGGGTCTTCGAGAATAGGAACCTCTCCGCTGGCAGGGTTCAGACGCCCGTTCTCGGCTGGATTATCGAGAGGTATAAGGAGTTCAGCGAGAGCGAGGTCTACTTCCTCGGCTTAACGCTTGAGAACGGCCTTCAGGTAACGGTCGAGCTCGGAAAGGACGGCAAGGACGTCGAGCCACCCGAGTACGTTACGGTGGAGGAGGTCCAGCTTGAGGAGAGGGAGCTCAACCCCGCTCCCCCGTACACGACCGACGCGATGCTCCGCGACGCTTCCACCTTCCTCAAGCTTTCCGCGCCTGAGACGATGCGCTTGGCGCAGGACCTCTTCGAGGCGGGTCTATGTGTTACTCCCGATACTGTGGTCACCCTGGCCGATGGGAGGCTTGTGAAGATTGAAGATGCAGTGAGAAAGGGAGAAGGAAACCTCCTTGCCGTGAACGGTCTGAAAGCCAAGACCGCAAAGGCCACAAAGTTCTGGGAGATTGACTGGAATGGGCCTCTAAAGGTCGTGAAGCTCCAGAACGGTCACGAGATAAAGGCGACTCCAGACCATGGTCTCTTGGTGCTCCGTGATGGAAAGCTCGGCTGGGTTTCTACAAAGAACATCAAGCCTGGGGACTACGTGGCCTTCGCTTACAACACGGGACACAGGGGGACGAGAGAGTATACCCTCCTTGAGATGCTCGTTGAACTTGGAATAACCGATGTGATGGTTGAGCTTGAGAGGGAGTACTTTGACTCGAAAATTGCACCCCTCGTCCGGGAGAGAATCGAGACCAGCACGAAGTACAAGTACCTCCGCAATCATGTTGTCCCGCTGGCGAAACTCGTGGAGTGGGGGGTGGACGACTACGAGCCCCACGTCGTCTCAATTTACCGCCAGAGAGCGGGAAGTAAGAGGATTCCCAACTTCAAGCTTGATGAGAACTTCTGGTACGTTTTCGGCTTGGTCTTGGGAGACGGAACGCTTAAGGACAGCAAAGTCTTAATATCACAAACTCCCCTCAAGCAGGTCAAGGAAATCCTTGAGAGAACGTTTCCGTTCCTCCACGTGTTCGAGACTACCAACCAGGTTGGCTTCTCAAATTCTATCCTTGCGGAGCTCTTCAGGCGCCTCGGTGCCCGCTCTGGCGAACTCAATCCCATAATCTTCACGATACCTGAAAAGATGCTCAACGCAATGATTGCGGGCTACTTTGACACAGACGGAACATTCTCATTGCTCCACGATAAGAAAGGAACCAATTTCAGGGCTGTCCTTAGCTCAAAGCGCTTGGATGTTCTCCAGAGACTCAGCGTGTACCTCTATCAGGTGGGGATTCTCAACTACATCAAAGTGGACAAGAGAACGAGGGTAGGAGAGCTTATAGTTAGCAATCGCAGTCTGGGAGTTTTCAGGGACAAAATTTATCCCTACCTTAGGATTCGGAAAAAACAGTTTGACGAAGCTTATTCAGAGTACAGGGGAACGAGAAAACCCCATGAATCTGACCTGATACCAGTTGGTGCTTTAATCAAAGAGCTTGTCTTCCCAGATGGCGTCAAAGCAAGAATCCTTCGGGAGGAGGGCATAGACGTTTGGAACTGGCTCAAAAAACCAGGAAGCGTGCCGAGGGATAAGCTCGCCAAGGTTTTAAAATATGCTGAGAAAAGTGAGGTTAAAAACTACCTTCTCTCGCTTGTTGAGGCCAACGTGACATGGGTCAAAGTCACCGATGTCGATGAAGAGCACTACACTGGTAAACTCTACGACTTCACGACTACAACAGAAAACTTCATCGCAAACGGTGCGGTTTCTCACAACTGTACCTACCACAGAACTGACTCAACCCATGTCAGCAGTACTGGTATAGAAATCGCCAGGGAGTACATAACGAGCGAGCTCGGCGAGGAGTACTTCAAGCCGAGGCCCTGGGGTGAAGAGGGCACACATGAGGCTATAAGGCCAACGAGACCCATCGACACGGGCAGGTTGATGCAGCTCATCCGCGACGGCGTAATCCAGCTTCCGAGGAACCTCACGCGCAACCACTACAGGCTCTACGACATGATATTCAGGCGCTTCATGACGAGCCAGATGGTTCCAGCGAAGGTTCTCTACGAAAGGGCCGTTATAAACGCGGGTGTCGGGAAGGTCGAGCTCGAGGGCTACGTCGAAATCCTCAAGGACGGCTGGACAAGGCTTCGCTCACCGCCGATGAGGCAGCTGCCGAAGCTTGAGCAGGGAGCAAAGCTCAAGGTCGTCGAGTCCAAGAAGTGGAAGGCGCCGAAGGTTTCACTCTACACGCAGGGCGACATAATAGCCCTGATGAAGGAGCGCGGTATCGGAAGGCCTTCAACGTACGCGAAAATCGTTGAGACTCTCATACGGCGTGGCTACGTTGTCGAGACGAGGGGCAGGAAGAAGCTCGTTCCGACTGAGAAGGGCATAAAGGTGTACCACTACCTCGTCAGCAAGTACCGCGAGCTGGTGAGCGAGGAGCGCACGAGGGAGCTTGAAAAGCTCATGGACCTAATTGAGGAAGGAAAGGCTGATTACATGAAGGTGCTGAACGACCTTTACGCTGAGATTAGGCGCTACGTTTACGGGGAGGGGTAAACGGGGATGTTTATCCCTCCGTACTTTAGGTAACTATTTTCCCCATATTCTCCTCATTGTATAAAGAGGTAGTGAAACTTTGGTTTACGGTTGTTGTTTTATTTGAGGGTAAAACCAAAAACCTTAAAATCTATCTTTGAGTAATGCCTTTGCATGTCTATGCAACCCGGGTTTTATCTCGGGGAGTCACTAGTTGCAATCTGAGTGTGTTTGTATGCAACACTCCCAGTGTTTGGAAAAAGTTTATAATGGATTCCTTCGAAAATATGAGTAGAAAATGTGGTGGTGGTAAAGATGGTTAAGGACAGAATGGTGGAACTCCTTCAGGAGCACTTCGAGTTGAACCTCTACGAGGCTAGGGCGTACGTCGCCCTCGTCGGCTTCGGCGTTCTCACCCCTGCCGAGCTCGCCAGCGTCTCGGAGGTTCCCGCGCCGAGAACCTACGATGTTCTCAGGAGCCTTGAGAAGAAGGGCTTTGCCATTAGCCAGCCGGGCAAGGTCAACAAGTACAGGCCCGTTCACCCGGAGAACATCCTCGAGAAGTTCATCGAGGAGTGGCAGGAGCGCGTTAAGGAAGAGCTTGAGGCCAAGAAGCAGGCGAAGGAGGAGCTTCTCCAGCTCATGAAGCCCCTCATCGAGACCGAGATTCCGAAGTACGGTGTCGAGCGCGTCTGGGTCGTCAGGGGAATCAGGAACGCGACCCTCAAGACCAGGGAGATGTTTGAGGATGTCAAGGAGCAGATTCTCCTCGCCGACGACGGCTACATAGCCATCAACCTCGAGAGCGACCTCCTCAAGGCCATCGACAACGGCGCCAAGGCCAAGATAATCGTCACTGAGCCCGTCCTCAAGAGGATTGAGGGTTCAAAGATTCTCGACTACGCCAAGAAGGGCAAGCTCGAGCTCAGGGTCCTCGACAAGTTCGACCTTCCGATGCTCATCTGCGACGACGAGGTTTTCTTTGCCCTCGAGGACATGGCCGCGCGCTACTTCAACTACGAGACCCAGGTCTGGATTAAGGACTTCAGGATTAGGGACCTCTTCGAGGCCAAGTTCAACGAGTACTGGGAGAAGGCCAAGAAGGTCTGACTTCCTTTTTCTCTTGCTTTTCTGTTTGGTAAAGAAAAGGAAGGAGTTAACGCTTTCTGAAGGCCAACGGAACCAACGCGAGTAGGCCAATCAGTCCGGGTCCGCAGATACTTCTCGTCGTGGTGTTTTTCCTGGTTGTGCTCATTGAAGATGTACAGGTGAGGTTTGGACTAACTTTCGGCGGTACCTGTATGAGTCCCTCCTCTGTGAATGTGTAGAGGGGGTAAAGCTTACCATTTACACTGATTAAAAAAGGGAAGTAGGAGAGAATCTTTTTGACCTTCATGTTCTCGATAACCACCGTATAATCACCACTTGAATTGTGATAGAAACCTAGGAAGTCCTGAGGATACTCGATGATAAGAGAACCCAAAACGATCTTTTTCCAATGAACAGAGATGTCTGAGAGGTTCAAGGGAGCCCTGCTGGAGGGTTTTAGGCAGGCGGGGTCGAAGGTTACGTTCTCAACGCTCCCGTTCCAAGTATGAAGAAAGAGTTTCCAAAGACCCCCTTCGAAGGTAATGTTGGGGTCCTCGGGGTATTCTCCAAGGAAGTAGTAACCGTCCTTAGAAACGTAAAAGATGTCTGTCGAGACCATATCAGGCACGAGCGTGCAGTTGAAGGTGTCTCCTAGGCACATGCCGGGGCTCAGGATTTCATTGGTAATTACTAGGATAACACCATTATCCCCAGGATAAACATCAGATACTTGGACACCGTGAATTGTGAGAGCTGAAACGTAGGGAAAGAAAAGAAACAAAATCAACAACGTCAGCACTGAAATCCTCAATGAAACCTCCCCCTCCAATTACACATATCTCCGGCCATATCTCTCCATGCAATAGGTATTGAGCTTATCCAAAACCTCAAAGTTAGTTCCGAAATAATATGCCAAATGTTTGAAAACCCTTCCACTTTCTATCTGAGCACGCATATAATCTGAGGCATAAACCGTACATTCAGAAGAAATCCTTTCCCCTGAACCTGGACATTTTCTACAATTTCCACAGTGTCCCAGAACGGATTCATCAGCTTCCATTTCCCAATATACACCCAGCTTCTCGATAGTTATTGGAAGATACTCATTTTTAAGAACATCAAACGTGTAGGGTTTTTTCTTCGTTACTCCACCTTCAATATAGGGTATTGTAGATGATTGATAATAGTGGGGTTGCACAAAGATATAATCAACGAGAGGTTTGGCCTTTTGTATGTCACTGCTTTCCCAGTATAAAGTACCTAGCTTTGGTATCCACACTAGCTTATAATTAAAATCATGTATGTATTCGCTAATTTCCTCAAATAACTCAATGGGCAGACCCCCACCCATCTTTATTTGTTTTTCGTGAAACATCCACGCGTTTTCTAATGCCCAATAAAATCCCTCTCTGTTTGGATCTTCGACGCTCAAAACACCATCAATCCATCCTTTCCAATATGTTTCCCCAAATGGCTTCTCGAGGTCACCTCTAACCTGACTATCGGGCGATTTGAAGGGGATGGCAACGTAGTATTTCACACTCCCAAGTGAAAAGATCCAGCGTGCAAACTCTCTTCCATCACGATAACCACTTTCATACCTATGACCACTGTGGTGTAGAGCTCCCCCTTCTCCACCGAGAAATATTACTTTATCAAATCCTCTACCAATGATCTCTCCTATAGTAGCTTTCCTGCCTCCAACGGTCATCCTTGACTCGTAGTCGGAGCCGTTCCACCTAACCCACCACAGTGCGAACTTCGCCACAGACATCACTATCACTAAGTAGTATTTGGTCGTATAAAAAACTATTTGGATTTCTACCTGTTAAAATCGCAACACAAAGAATCAAAGATGGAGAGTAAAAGCCGATTACTCAGCCTTCAATCCAAAGTGGACGGGCTCAAACGTACTTGAACTCTTCTTCGAGCTCGTCTCTCTCCTTCAGCTTCCAGTAAAGCTTGCCGTCCTTCTGGTAGCTCTCGACCTTCCCGCTCTCGGCGAAGCGGAGTAAGTAGCGCCTTACCTCCATCGGCCTGATGCCGGTTTCTTCGGCTATCTCCTCAACGGTCTTCGGGCCGTTTTCGAGGGCCTTAAGGACCTTCACGTTCTTCATTCCCCTCCCTCCAGAGCCTTGTACCTTTCCAACAGGTTGATTATCAGCTCCATAACCCTTAAGTGTTTCTCAAGCTCCTCGATGTCGTCGGGCATTGAGTTTGCCAGCTCGGTGAGTTTCTCCATGAGCCTCTCCTCAACCCCTTTCATCTCGCTCGCCCTCTGCTTCTTCCTGTGCTCGCAGACCGGACAGAAGACCTTTCCGTCCTTCTCGAAGAGCGGGGAGCCACACTTGGGGCAGTGTCTGTCGAGCATCTTTGCTCCGGATAGCATCAGGGGCATGATTATCTTCCGTATCTCCTCGTCGCTAATCGGCATGGCATCACCCCATCAGGAGCTGGAAGACCTCGAAGAAGGCCTTCTTTCCGAGCCTCGAGCGTCTGAGCCTGTCGGAAATCTCGGCTATGTCGAAAGCGATTATTTTGAAGTTCTCCTTTATTGCCTCAAGGATTTCGAGGAGTTCCTCGAGCGTTAGCTCCCCGTGCTGGAAGCGGGCTATCCTGTACTCGGGCCTTAGAACGTCCATATCAACGGTCAGGTAGATTTCCTCGCCGAGGTACTTCTTCGCTTCGCCCATTATCTCATCGACTGAGTTGGTCTGGAAGTTCTTGTAGGCCCTCCACTTCCCGCGAACTTTCCTGCTCCTTAGCGTTGCCGGGAAGACTTTGATGCGCCTCGTCCAGAGCTGGGTTCGCTCGGTCGTCGGAATCATCAGGACCGCTCCCATCACAACTGCTCTCTCGATTAGCCTTCGCTCGAGGGCGTAAGCCAGCCACGAGCCGTGGTCGAGGTAGTCGTGCATTAAATCCGTGTGGGCGTCAACGCTGATTAAAGATTTGGGCCGGAGCTTCTCTATTATACCGTAGGTGGCGAGGTGCTCACCGATTATGTAAGCCCTGTCCTGGGGAACCCTGTCCGCGAGCAGTTCGACCCTGCTGGCCTCGACGATGACGTAGTCGTCAATCAGTTTGTTTCTCTTCAAAAGCTGGAGCGCGTAGAGCACGCCTTCCCTGTTGGGCCTCTCGCCGAAGGGAATGAAGGTGACCATTCAACCCACCGAAAAGGATTAGGGACTTCTTTTTTAAACCTTGACGAAAATTTTCGGCATTTTTTTGTAAATTTTCAAAGCCAAACTTTAAAAAGTCGCCCCGAAACCATAAATCGAAAACCTTTCGGAGGTCTCGCCATGATACTCCAGGTCGCCCTTGATTTGACCGACATCGAGCAGGCCATCTCGATAGCGGAGAAGGCCGCTCGCGGTGGTGCTCACTGGCTTGAAGTCGGGACGCCACTCATCAAGAAGGAAGGCATGCGTGCCGTTGAGCTTCTCAAGAGACGCTTCCCAGACAGGAAGATTGTCGCCGACCTCAAGACAATGGACACCGGTGCCCTGGAAGTCGAGATGGCCGCGAGGCACGGAGCGGACGTCGTTTCTATTCTCGGTGTCGCGGACGACAAGACCATAAAGGACGCCGTTGACGTCGCGAGAAGGTATGGAATCAGGGTTATGGTCGACCTAATCGGCGTCAAGGACAAGGTCAAGCGCGCCAAAGAGCTCGAAAAGATGGGCGTTCACTATATACTCGTCCACACGGGTATAGACGAGCAGGCCCAGGGCAAGAGCCCCCTGCAGGACCTTGAGGAGGTCGTTAAGGCCGTTAACGTGCCGGTTGCCGTTGCGGGGGGCCTCAACCTCGACACGATTCCAAAGGTCATAGAGCTCGGCGCGACGATAATCATCGTCGGGAGCGCCATAACCAAGGCCAAGGACCCGGAGAAGGTCACGAGGCAGATAATCGACCTCTTCTGGGGCGAGTACATGCAGACCATCAGAAAGGCCATGAAGGACATCGTTGAGCACGTTGGGAACGTCGCCGACAGCCTCAAGCTTGAGCAGGTTCGTGGCTTCGTCGATGCCATGATTGGAGCTAACAAGATATTCATCTACGGGGCAGGAAGGAGCGGGCTCGTCGGAAAGGCCTTCGCTATGAGACTAATGCACCTCGACTTCAACGTCTACGTCGTCGGTGAGACCATAACGCCCGCCTTCGAGCAGGGCGACCTGCTCATAGCCATCAGCGGTTCCGGTGAGACTACGAGCATAGTTGATGCCGCAAAGATAGCCAAGAAGGAGGGCGGAAAGGTCGTTGCCATAACCTCCTACGCCAACTCGACCCTCGGAAAGCTGGCCGATGTCGTCGTTGAGATTCCGGGAAGGGCGAAGACCGACATCCCGACCGACTACATAGCTCGCCAGATGCTCACCAAGTACAAGTGGATTGCCCCTATGGGAACGCTCTTCGAGGACTCGACGATGGTGTTCCTTGACGGTATCATAGCCCTCCTCATGGCGACCTTCCAGAAGACCGAAAAGGATATGAAGAAGAAGCACGCGACCCTCGAGTGAGGGTTGCGATGCGCTCTTTCACTCACCTTTTTGTTGGAATCGGCAACGCTGGAGCCAGGATAGTTGACAGGATAAGCGCCGACGGCGTGGTTAGGGTGACAATCAACCCCGGCCATTACCTTCTGCGCCCGGGGCGCTACGCGGAGAGAATCAGGGACTTCTTCTCGCACCTGCCCGAGGACACCTTTCTGTGGCTTCTCTTTGAGGACAAGGAAATAAACCTCGAACTGGTTGACCTAATCCTCGAACACAGCCCCCATGACGCGATAAAGCTCGCCTACGTCCTCACGCCGAGAAGGGAGCTCATCCACGAGAAACCTGTTTGGGCCGATAACTTCGAGACAGTCTTCTACGACTCCCTGTGGGACTTTCTGAGCGAGGACGTGCCCTTGGGGGTTGCCTTCGAGAGGGCTTCCGTCTCGATAGCCGAGCTCTTTTCGAGGCTCTACTACTACCTCGAAAACCAGATGCTGGTCAACATAGACTACGCCGACCTGTTCAACATGATTCGCGGGGGCAACGTCGGCATAATGCGCCTCCTCGGTAGGGTTGACTTCAGCTGGCACTGGGGAATATGGGAGCGGGGCCTTATTGGAATCCTCGTCGGGAACGACTTCCCACTGAGGGGAGCCCACGAGATACTGTCGCGTTTCCAGGAAATCCTCGCCGAGAAGGACATAATATGGGGCGTTGTGACCGATGAGAACGTCAGGGGCGTCGAGATACTCGCGTTGCTCGTGAAGGGGTGGGAGGATGAAGGCGGTTCTCTTTGATGTCGATGGAACCCTGCTCACGGAAATGCCACTTATTCAGCTCTTCCTTCCCTGGGTCTACGATGAGCTCGCGAAGAAGCTCGGGGTCACTAAAGAGGAAGCGAGGGAGCGATTCCTCAACGAGATTATGGCAAGGAGGGACACCTACGACTGGCACGACTGGAACTTCTTCTTCAGGCTCTTCAACGTTGACCTCAACTACGAGGAGCTCTTAAGAAAGTACCCCCACAAGCTCCACGTTTACCCGGACGTTGTGCCCACCCTTGAGTGGCTGAAGGGCAATGGCTACCGCCTCGGTGTCGTCACGAGCGGGCCCGAGTACCAGAGGCTCAAGCTCGAACTTACCGGGCTCGATAAATACTTCGACGTAATCGTGACGCGGGAGGACGTGAAGGCGATAAAGCCTGAGCCTAAGATTTTTCTCCACGCCCTTGAAAAACTCGGCGTTGAGCCTGGAGATGCCCTCTACGTTGGCGACTCCCTCAGCCAGGACGTTTATGGGGCCAAGCACGTTGGCATGACCGCCGTCTGGATTAACCGCGACGGCTTGGACGGCTATCACATGGCCGATTACGAGATTAGAACCCTCCACGAGCTTAGGAAGATACTGGGGTGATGGGCATGAAGATGTTCGAGGCGGAGGGCGTTTTCGTCCGCTACTCGGAGAAGGAGGTAGAGATAAGGCCCGAAGATAAGCTCGTCCACAGGAGCGAAGAACCAACAGAGCTCTGGTGGAAGCTCAAGGAGGCCGTCAAGGGCAGGAAGGTTAGGGTTGTTGTCTACGAGGTGGAAGAATGATTGCCCACCTGATAAACACCGACGTCGGGGGCAGGGGCGTCGGAAGGTTATACCTCGATTACAGGAGGAGGAACTTTAATTTTTTACATAATTCTGCAAAGCTGTTTTTAGATAATTATGGAAAAGTGCTAATCGTTACGGGGTTCCCAATTCCCCCTATGAACGTTCCGGAAACCGACGGTCCACCGGGGGCGCTGGCATTATATCGTGCCGTCAGGGAGCTCGGCGGGGAAGCCGAAATTCTCGCTCAGGAAGAGGTCATCAACGCGATGATTCCCTTCCAGAAGGCCCTTTCCCTGCGCTTTGCCCAAGAACCAGACGTCTCGGGCTACGACCTCGTAATCTTCGTCGAAACGCCTGGAAAGGCTCGGGACGGCAACCACTACTCCATGTCCGGCCTTCCAATCGTTGGAGAGACCTTCGACTGGGTCGCGGAGAAGGCTAAAGAACATGGAATCCCGACGATTGGAATCGGTGACGGGGGCAACGAGATTGGCATGGGAAAGGTTCGGGATTTGGTGGTTCGCCACGTCCCGCACGGGGAGAAGATAGCTTCTACAATCGAGACCGATGAGCTTATCCTCTCCGCCGTCTCGAACTGGGGGGCCTATGGTCTGATAGCCCAGACCTCGCTGGAGCTCGGGAAGAACCTTCTCTCCGGCTGGGAGGAGGCCTTCGTTGTCAGGCTCCTCGTTGAGGGTGGCCTCATTGACGGCGTCAGCAAGAAAAGGGAAGTGAGCGTCGATGGGATTCCAATCGATGTTCACGTCGCCTTTGTTGAGTTTCTGAGGGGGATTGTCGAGTTCAATCTCTAAATTTTGAGCTCCTCCCTTGTGGCCTGTTTCAGTTCTTCAATTTCCTCCCAGGTGAGGACTCTTGTGCCCTTTGTCAGCATCATCACGTCGCTCGTGACCTGCAGGATGCAGTAAATCGCACTGGGGGTTATCACAAGGTAGTCGTTAGAGGGCTCTATCTCCGCCAGCCCCTTCTTGAGCTCGGGCAGCTTTGCGGAGAGCTCCTCGGGGGATTCAAGCGTCCCGCTTATGGGCAGGCCCTCGGTAGTTGCGAGAAGGAAGCCGCTTATTTCGAACTTTCTGAGGAGCATATCTTTAAAGTCCAAAAACTCTTGGCTCTCTGGTCTCAGGAGTTTCCTAAGTCTATCAAACAGACTCATTTTTATCAACTCCCTTTATCATTTGTCGTAAACAGGATAAATAAAACGCCTCAACAAGCTTAACTCCCCTTGTTTTGAACCATTCATGTGGATTCTCGTGAGAGATTTCTTTCGAAACCCTCCTCGAAAGTCGTTTTTGAATTCGAATTAGCTCCTCTGAGGTTATCCACTGGTATTCGACTCCAAGGTTCTTCAGGTGCCTCGTCAATTTGTTGTCTTTGCCTCTGGTGGGAACGAGAGGAGGCGTTCTTGAGAGAAGAATTAGGGTTCGCTTTCCCTTCAAGTATTCTAAAATGTCATCGATTGTGTCTATGATGGATTTAAGCCTAAGTGACTCTGCAAGCTTCCATAGAAGTATTTTGCAGTTTTTGACATCCACTATGAGGAGGAGTTTGTTGCGCTGTTCCTTCAGCGTGATGTGAAGAACTAGAACCCCAACGACTGCATCCCAGTCAAGAAGCGTTTGAAGGATTTCCCCTGAGATTTGTTTTGTTCTGTGCTCCCTGATGACGCTCCAAACCTTGTACCGGGATATTTTAACTCCCATCTTCAAGAGGTGGTTGTGGATTTCATCTATAGTATGCCCCATCTTGTTCAGGCTAACAATAGTGTTTATAGTTTCCAATGAAAGTTTTTTCTTTTTCCTGCCTGGAGTTTTAATCTGTTTCGTTTTAAGAACCTGGAGTACGCGCCTTCGCGACACACCCAGCACCGCCGCGATTTCATCGAGCTTCATTCCACTCTCTCGGAGCTTCAGTATCTTTTCAACGTCCTCTGGTTTGAGCTTCATAGGTCGTTGTGTGCTACTAATTTGGCAGGTTTATATATCTAACGCGAAATCTTTTCCGAATAGTAGATGGCAAATATTATATCTAGTATTTCATGATAAAATTCCTCGATAATATTTCATTTAACCCCACTCTTCCCCCTTGTGGGGTGTCACCCATGACGGAGGCGAAGGTCGTGGAGAGGGTTAATGAGAGGTCTGAGGAAATGGCAACTAAAATAAACAACCTAATCCTTTACGGGATTTATAAAGTGTTAGGAGCCGGGGCTAGGGGTCTCGGGAACTCTATAGGTGAAGAACTCCTCAATACAATGATAGAGGAGTACGGACTGAACTTTGAGGGAAGCGATGACCCCCAGGAGCTCCTCAACCGCTTCACGGAGGTTATGATAAACACCCTCGGGTTTGCCGAGAAGGGTGAAATCATCGTGAACGGAAACAGCGTCACCTTGAAGCTCGACAATCCCATGGACCTCTATGCGCTCCAGTTGCTTGAGAAGAAGGGCATGAAGCCCATGCTCTACCCGATGGCCAACGCCATAGCCGTTGCCATCAAGAAATTCAGCGGAAAGAACGTCCTGATTAAGGAAATCCGCGTTTCGGACAAGCATGTTGAAGTTGATATGCTGATTCTGGGGTGATGTGAATGTTTGAGAACGTTATTGCAGACCTTCTCAGGGTTGATGGCGTCAAGGGAGTTGCTATAGTGAGCAAGGACGGTCTCCTCATCGAGGGTCAGGCAAGCGACAGGACGATAGACGTTGAGAGCGTCGCCGCGATGGTCGCGACCATCTACGGTACTGCACTCAACGTGTCCAATGAGGTCTTCCACGAGGAAGCCGTTGACATAGTCACGCTCGAATCGCCGAAGGGCAAGATCATCACCGTCGAGGCGGGTGAAAACGCAGTCCTGACTGTCCTCACGGACCCAAAGGTCAACCTCGGCCTCGTCAGGATTTACCTCAAGAGGAACGCCCAGAAGGTTGCCTCGATGCTGTGAGCATTTCTTTTACTTAATTTTGCAGGGTGGTTGAGATGTTGCCTGGGAAGTTTCTTGGGGTTGTGGTTGATTTTGAGAGCACAAGAGAACTCCTCACTAAGATTAAGAGGGGCTATTTAAAGGCCTCTTGGCGAGATGGTGATAGCCTAAAAACGGGCTACGTTCTCGTTTCCGATGGGGCTATTCTGGGGGCTCTCGTAGAGGATGTCCTCAGCGGTGAGAGAATCGAAGGTAACACTGCCCTTCAGAAGATATCAGAAATAGCCCGTTCCAAGAGGGTACGTGCCGTTGAGCTCTATGAAGCTGACGTCACCGAAATCCTCCGCGAGAACCCCTCAATCAGGGTGGAGAACGGTGTCATAAGTGAGGAAATTCCCGGATGGGACCTTGATTCACTCCTCCTCTTGCTCACCACCTACAAAGGGGAACTCAGGGTTCACAACGGAGGCACCTCCTGGCGCCTTTATCTTGACAGGGGTGTCGTAAAGGCAGCACAGACGATTCGTGGCCCGAGTTTGAAGGGCAATAAAGCTCTGAAAAACCTTCTCTGGGAAATTGGGAAGGTCATGAAAGATGGTAGGTTTGAAACAGGTGGTTTCTGGGAATTCACTGCTGAAGATGAAGTCAATAATGGGGGCGTCTTCAAAGAAGGAGTTGAACTTTTGAGGGAGAAACGGCGCGTTGACAACGCCAAAGGCTTTTAAACCCCTTCCTTTTTCTCCAACCGATGTGCCATGAAGCTTGAGGAGTTCATACCCGACGCCAGGACGCGGGCGCTCATAGAGAGGACGCGTGAGTTCGCGAGGGGCTTCTTTGAGAGGGAGGGAACGCACGGATTCAGCCACGTGGAGAGGGTCTTCAACCTCTGTATGCATATCGGGAGGGAGGAAGGGGCGGACCTCGAAATTCTCGCTCTGGCCGCGCTCCTTCACGACATAGCGAGGCCTCTTGAGGACGCTGGCAAAGTTGAAGACCACGCGGTAGAGGGCGCGAAGATAGCTAAGCGCTTCCTTCTGAGCCTTGGTTATCCCGAGGAAAAGGCCGAAGCGGTTGCCCATGCAATCGAGGCCCACCGCTTTTCAAGGAGCCCTGAACCAAGAACGCTTGAAGCCAAGATACTCAGCGACGCGGACAAGCTCGACGCAATAGGCGCGATAGGTATAGCGAGAGTCTTCATGTACTCTGGCGAACACGGAAGGGACGTTGAGGCTTCCCTGAGGCACTTCGAGGAGAAAATACTCAAGCTCAAAGACTTAATGTACACCGAAACGGCAAAGCGCATCGCCGAGGACAGGCACCGCTTCACGGTCCAGTTCATCGAGAGAATTCGGCGGGAAATCGAGGGCGAGCTTTGAGTTCTTCCCCTTTTGGGCCACATAATAACCTTTTTAAAGGGCTTCCTGAATTAAGGGTTAGCCCATCAAGGTCATTCTAAGGAGGTGAGAACGTGAAGGCGCCAATCTGTGAGGTTTGTCTCAAGACCGACGACATTCTCTGCCCCGCTGACGAGAAAAAGCTCCAGGAGGGTATAATCTCCGAGCTGGACGTTAAGGTTGCACGCTTACTCTACAAGCTCCTCGGCGACGTTGACATTGAGTTCAAGAAGGCCGTCGAGGCTGGAGACCTTATCGTTATCGTTGTCGGGGAGGGAGACGTCCCGATAACCATTGGCAAGGGCGGGAAGAACATAAAGACCCTCATAAGGGAGCTCGGAAAGCGCGTTAGGGTTATCGAGGGCATGAAGGCGGAATCAACCGATGAGCTCAAGAAGCTCGCCTCCGACCTGCTCTACCCTGCCGGCGTCTTCGGCGTCAACGTCGTTTACAGGCCCGGCGGAGAGACCTACTACAAGGTTCTCGTCTTCGGCAGGGACAGGAAGAAGCTCCCGGAGAAGCCTGAGATACTCGAGAGCGTCCTGAGCCAGATAGTCGGGAAGGAAGTCAAGATTTCGTTTGTCTGACCCTCCTCCGGCTTCTTCGTTTCTTCCCCGTGTATCGAATACCTTTAAAAGCTCGCCCCTACTCCTTCTGGGGATGGCCATGTACAGGACGCACTACTCTAGCGAGATAACCGAGGAACTCAACGGCCAGCGCGTTAAGGTGGCCGGCTGGGTGTGGGAAGTCAAGGATTTAGGCGGAATCAAGTTCCTCTGGCTCAGGGACAGGGAGGGGATAGTACAGATTACGGCTCCAAAGAAGAAGGTTGACCCCGAGATATTCAAGCTCATTCCGAAGCTCAACGCCGAGGACGTCATAGCCGTCGAGGGAATTGTAAACTTCACGCCCAAGGCGAAGCTCGGCTTTGAGATTCTCCCGGAGAAGCTTGAGGTCCTCAGCAGGGCGGAGACACCTCTGCCCCTCGACCCGACCGGTAAAGTTAAGGCCGAGCTCGACACTCGCTTAGACAACCGATTCATGGACGTCAGAAGGCCCGAAGTAATGGCGATTTTCAAGATACGCTCGAGTGTCTTCAAGGCGGTCAGGGATTTCTTCCACGAGAACGGCTTCATCGAGATTCACACGCCCAAGATTATAGCGACTGCAACCGAAGGCGGAACAGAGCTCTTCCCGATGAAGTACTTCGAGAAGGACGCCTTCCTCGCCCAGAGCCCACAGCTCTACAAGCAGATTATGATGGCTTCGGGCCTTGACAGGGTTTACGAGATAGCACCGATTTTCAGGGCGGAGGAGCACAACACAACGAGGCACCTCAACGAGGCGTGGAGCATTGACGCGGAGATGGCCTTCATCGAGAGCGAGGAGGAGGTAATGGAGCTCCTTGAAAGGCTCGTCGCTCACACCATCAACTACGTCCGCGAGCACAACGCGAGGGAGCTTGAGACCCTCAACTTCGAGCTGGAGGAGCCGAAGCTTCCGTTCCCGAGGCTGAGCTACGATAAGGCCCTTGAGATTCTCGCCGACCTCGGCAAGGAAATCCCTTGGGGCGAGGACATAGACACCGAGGGCGAGAGACTCCTCGGGAAGTACATGATGGAGAACGAAAACGCTCCGCTCTACTTCCTCTACAAGTACCCGAGCGAGGCCAAGCCCTTCTACATAATGAAGTACGATGAAAAGCCAGAAATCTGCAGGGCCTTTGATTTGGAATACAGGGGCGTCGAGATAACCTCCGGTGGGCAGAGGGAACACCGCGTTGATGTTCTCGTCGAACAGATTAAGGAGAAGGGACTCAACCCAGAGAGCTTCGAGTTCTACCTCAAGGCCTTCCGCTACGGAATGCCCCCGCACGGTGGCTTCGGCCTTGGAGCTGAGAGGCTGATAAAGCAGATGCTCGATTTGCCGAACATCAGGGAGGTTATCCTGTTCCCGAGGGACAGGAAGAGGCTCACACCGTAAGGCCTTTATACCTTCCTCCCTTTCATTGTGTAGGCAATTGTGTACATATTGGTGTACGGAGGTATGCATAATGAGAAAACTCGTGGCTTTAATCTTGGCGGTACTCGTCTCTTTATCCGCACTTCACATCGGGAGTGTCGGTGCGTCAGAAATTAAGTACGCCAGTGTCACAGGTATCAGTCTGCCCCTCGGAGGCAGTGCCCAGCTGGGCCCGTACACTGTTAAGTTTACCGATGCGAGCCTTGGCTGGGACAGCGTTTATCTAACTGTTGAAGGCCCCGATGGCAGGATGAGCGCCGTTCTTAAGGTGGGCAAGTCTTTGGCGTATCCCTCCAGTGACCCCGATAAGATGCTCCTCAACGTCTCGGTGCTCTGGATTAAGAGCGACTCCAAATCCGTGCTCCTGACGATAAGCTCCCCGCTCACCAAGCTCTACTCGGGCAAGGCCATACCCGTTGGTACTGAGTTCAGCCTTCCCTCCGGATTCCCCCAGATACAAATAAAGCTCCTCTCCGTTTCCGATACCGAGGCCACTTTCACGGTTAGAATGCCCTACGGAGCCTCGTACACCCTTGAAATCCCAAAGGGTCAGTCAAGGTCCGTTTCATACAAGCTGGATGACATACATACGTACGTTAGCTACCTCTCGATAGAGGTGGTTAACACCACTAAGAACAGCGGTGCTGTCATAAATCTATACGTTCCGAGGGTTGCGTCCACAACACTCAAAGTGACTGTCCCCGGACAGGAAGGCCAAGAAACTCCAACGACTCCCGTTGTTGAGACAACAATCCTCTATAATGACATCGTTTACGTTGGAGAGAGGCTTCCGGTTAAGTACAACGGCACCACCTACTACTTCAAGCTCCTCTCAGTGATTCCCGATTTGGCGAGGGTAGAAGTTTACACTGCCAATAAAACCTACGCAACCTACACCCTAGAAGCAGGCGACGTTCCCAAGGCCATACCGGGAACCCCATTCCTCGTGGCCATCTCCAAGACCCAGCCCGACTACAAGAGGGCTATACTCAAGGTCTATGGCCCGATTGAAGCCGAAGTTAATCCAATACTCCGCTCGGCTCAGGTCGTTGCCAACATAACCGCCGTCCCGAAGAAAGTTCTCCTCGGGCAGGACATAGTGCTCTCGATAGGCGTTGAGAACCTTGGCAGGGGCGATGCATATCAGCTCAACGTCGCGGCTCCGATTCCAAACGGCTTCCAGCTCGTCAGCATGACCAAGAGCTGGCAGATAAAGAACCTTCCCGCATTTACCAAGCTCCCAATGCTCGTCTACGTCCTCAGGCCCACGAAGGTCGGCAAGTTCGACATCGGCAAGGTTCTCGTGACGTACTACGACGACCAGAGCCTTGAGACCGGCAAGATGAAGACCATCTACTCGGCCCCGCTCACCGACATCGAAGTCTACGCCATACCCAAGCTTTCCCTTAACGCCCTCGCCTACAACGGCACCTGGAGCAACTACGTCACCGCCAAGGTGAACAACACGGTAACGCTTTCCCTGACCGTTCAGGCCTCGAAGGGCAACCCGACCTACGAGTTCATCAAGAACGCGACACTGGTGCTTACCTATCCGAAGTCGCTGAAGGGCCAGACCGTGCTGAACCTCGGCACGATAAAGGCCGGCGACGTTAAGACCGTCAAGGTTCCCCTGCAGGTTCTTAGGGAGAACCTTTCCCTTGTAAAGGCCACACTCAAGTACCTCGACCCCCTTGGAAACACCCACGAGGTTAACTTCGGAACCGTTGTCACCGTGAACAGCATTCCGCCGGAGGTCATTGTCAAGGAAGTCAAGGTCTGGCCCAAGCCCGAGGAGCTTCCAGCGTACATCAATCAGACCCTCGCGAAGATGGACAACGCCACCCCGCTCGCCGAGCAGATACTCAGCGTCGCCTCAGCTTACGTTCCACCAAAGAAGGAGAGCAACCCCTGGAAGCCCTTGGCGATAATCTTCATTCTGGTGACCCTCGTCCTTGCGGGAGTCACCTACAACTACTGGCGCGAGCTTGAGGCCCTCAAAGAGAAGGTCTTGAGGAAGAAGCAGAGGCGCCCAGGAGGACTGCCAAAGAAGGATGAGGAAGAGGATGAGATAGAGCTGCTTTGACCTTAGTCAATTTTTTAAATCCCTTCCATCCCTTTTCTTCCATGAGCGCGTTCAAGTACAAGCAGGTTATCGTCTCGCGGAAGGACTTAAAGCTCAGCAAGGGCAAGTTCGCGGTTCAGGTGGCTCACGGCGCAGTAACCGCCACCCTAAAGGCCCAGAAGGAGAAGCCCGAGTGGTTCAAAGCCTGGTTCAACGAAGGACAGAAGAAGGTAGTTGTTAAAGCGGAAAACCTTGAGGAGCTGTTCCAGCTGAAAGCCCAGGCTGAGAAGCTCGGTCTCCCTACGGCACTGATAAGGGACGCCGGACTAACGGAAATCCCTCCCGGGACGATTACCGTTCTCGCCATCGGGCCCGGCCCCGAGGAGCTGGTGGACAAGGTTACTGGCCATTTAAAGCTGGTGTGAGCGGAACCCTTTTAATCATTTAATCGTTTTTAGTCTTCGGTGAGAGCGTGAAGTTAAAGAAGCTCGTTGTTAAGAACTTCAAAAGCCTCAAGGATTGTGAGATAGAGCTTGATAAGTTCAACGTTCTAATCGGTCCCAATGCCTCGGGTAAAACGAACCTCGTTGAGGTCTTCAAGCTTCTCAGAAAAATCTACGTTGAGAGGGACGAAAACCCCTTTCTGGAGTGGTGGGGCTACAATAACGTCGTCTGGGCTGGAAAAGAGGAGCTTCCAATAACCATAGGGATGCTCTTTGACGTTGAGGGTTACGACGTCTACTTTGAGACGACCTTTACGGGGACAGGGGGAAGTTTCAGAATTCTGAAGGAGACTCTTGAGGTAGTTGGTTACATAAAAATAACAAAGAGCGGAGATATTGTGCAGGTTGAGTATAGCGAGAATTGGTCAGAAAGTATCTTCAAAGAGTTGTCTAAACTTGAAAGTCTAATACGCCTCAAACCCACTGAAGATTTAAGTCAGACGTCAAAAAAGCTACTTTCTAGAATACGATATGTTTTAAAAGAGAAAAAATTTGAATTTAATTTTTCCCCTAATAGGACTCTTTTAGATTTGTGGAAATTCCTTACTGAAGCTCCGTTACTGATCATTATAGAATCAGAATCGAGTGTAACGACAGTGAAATTTACTTCATTCCACAAAATATATTATTTAGGGCTAGGCCAAAGAAACAATCCCCTCCCCATAATTTTTCCCGACACAAAAGATTATCAACTAGAAGGAAGGAGATTAAGCTCATTAATACTCCAGTTTTTTAGGAGGAACTCTTCCTTACGTCAAGTTTATATGGCACACTTACGGGTTCCTCCCTATCCACGCAAAGAGACAACCCTCAAAGAAGATGCCTCCAACCTTGTTCCCCTCCTCTACAACATCTGGCTCCGCGAAGGAAGGCTTCCAGATGAGATAGCCAAGCCCCTATCAATGGCGTTTCCAAACATGAGGGTATTCTTCCAGCTGACGGAAGACGGCAGGGTTATGATGAAGGTCTTTGAAAACGACCTCGAACTCGCCCCCCCATGCATCTCGGACGGCTTTTATAAAGTTCTCGCACTGCTAACGGCCGTCTACCTAAAGCCTCCACTTTTGATAATCGACGAAATTGAGAACTCGCTCCATCCTGAGACCCTTGAGCTGATAATAGACACCCTCAGAGAGAGCGAGAGCCAAGTTATCATTACGACCCACTCGCCAGTTGTAGTGGATATAGTAGAGCCCTCTAACCTTGTGCTCGTTGATAAAGAGGAAGGTGAGACAGTTTTCAAAAGGATAAGAAATCCTGAGAAAATCAAGAAGTTCCTCAACGAGAAGGGTATTACTTTGAGCGAAGGCTGGCTCTACGGCTCACTGTTTGAAAACGATGAGCAGTGATGCCCATGGCGAGAGAAATAGTGATAATAACAGAGGATGCCTACGGTGGGGAGTTCTTTAAGCGTCTTTTAAACAGATTGAACCAGGAAGGACTTGCCAATATTAAACTCAAGAGAATAACGGGAAGAAAAAATCCTATTCATGCCCCGTTTCTCTGCAATCCCAAGCTCACCAAGATTATTAAAGTTGCAGAACTCGCCAGACCCGATTTTATTCTCGTGGTTTACGATGGAGACGGGCCTGCTAATTACGCCACCCGAAAAAACGATGTGAAAAAACACATTCCAAAAGGAGTAAAAACACCCGTCAAAATCCTCCTCTTTGAGTATGAAATCGAGGAGTGGATTTGCAGGAGTTTGGGCTACAATTGGAGCATTAAACCCTCTGATGAGCTAAAAAAGCGGGAAGGGTATGCCAAGCACAAACTGCCCGACTATGTACACAGGCTCAACTTTGAAAGGCTCAAGAGAAACTGTAAATCCTTCCAAGAGCTCTTGAGGTTTATAGGTGAGTGAGATGGACTACCGCGAGTTCTTCTCCCAGTTTCGGCACCTGAGCGAGAAGCCCGGGATAGGGGGTAAAATCAAGGCCTTTCCCGAGGACTTCGTGGTGATTGAGGATCCCATTCCTCAAATCTTCGAGGGGAGGAAGCACGCGATTTTTCTCCTCAAAAAGCGCAACTGGGACACTATGGCAGTGATAAAGGAGATTGCCAAGCGCGCCGGGATAAGCCACCGTGATATAGGCTTCGCGGGGACAAAGGACAGGCACGCCGTAACTTACCAGTACATAAGCGTGCCGGCCGGGGCTAAGGAGAAGGTCGAATCCCTTCAAATCCGGGACGTCGAGCTGAGGTTCGTCTCCTACGGCCGGTTCATAAAGCTCGGCCATCTGCTTGGCAACCGCTTTAGGATAATCATTCGGGACGTTGATGGGTGTGCCTTTGATAGGACTAAAGAAATAATTCGGGAGCTCCGCGAGAAGGGTGGCTTTCCCAACTACTTCGGTTACCAGCGCTTCGGCGAGAGGAGGGTCGTGAACCACCTGATTGGAAAGCTCCTCCTCCAGGGGGAGTTTGATGAGGCGGCGAGGCTCTTCCTCGGCTACGCCGACGGGAGCATGGAGGGCGATGAGGCAAGGAAGAACTTCTGGGAGACTGAAGACGTGGATAGGGCTTTGGAGGAGTTCCCGCGCTTTCTCCGCTACGAGAGAACCCTGCTCTACACATACAAGAAGACCGGAAGCTGGAAAAAGGCCTTCCTCTCGCTTCCGCTCCCGATAATGCGCATCTTTATCCACGCCTATCAGAGCTACCTCTTCAACCTCTACCTGTCGAGGAGAATCGAGGAGCTGCCGCTCGGCGAACCGCTCGTCGGCGATATCGTCGTCCAGCTGAAGGGGGGAATCCCGTACCGCGACAGAACATACCGCGTCACCGAGACGAACATCAGCTTCGTCCGCGAGAAGGTGAAAAGGGGCGAGGCTATGGTTTCGGGCCCGCTCTTCGGCTTTGCGATGAGGAGAGCCAGGGGACTTCCAGGCGAACTTGAAGAGGAAATCCTTGAGGGAGAGGGAATAGCCCTCGACGCCTTCAAAAAGCTCCCGAAGCCGATGGCCGAGCCCGGGGGCAGGAGAGAGCTCTTAATCCGCCCAATAGGCATGACCTACGGCTACGTTCCCGGGACTGGAATGTGCTTCCGCTTCTTCCTCCCGAAAGGGATCTACGCGACCAGCGTTTTGAGGGAGATTATGAAGGACCATTGATGGGTAGAAAGGCTTATATCGGTCCCATCTTTCCCGTCTTCGGGTGAGAGAATGAGGATTAAGGCTATATCCCTTGACATAGACGGCACGATAACGT
>Ga0256836_1000153_pt1 | contig 41133 bp, 62 predicted proteins | sample 4561380metaG_FD_185974 | JGI IMG/M metagenome (GOLD analysis project Ga0256836, IMG submission 185974) | Hydrothermal vent microbial communities from Guaymas Basin, Mexico - 4561-380 | ecosystem: Environmental > Aquatic > Marine > Hydrothermal vents | place: Mexico: Guaymas Basin | collected...
CAAAATATCAAAAAGAAATCAAGGAGAGGTCTGTCAATACGCTAGGTGAATGGCAACATCCACCAAGAAGTACAGTTGACCCACTGAAGGCAGTTCTTAGAATTGTTGAATTAAAATTGGATGAGACAGGGAATGTTGTTGGTAAGGCAAAAATCCTTAACAATAATACTGAAGCGACAAACTCAATAAAAGGTCTTATAAAAGAAGGAATTAAAATTGGTGTTAGTTCAAGAGGAGTTGGTAAAGTTTCTGCTACAGGTGTTGTAGAAGATTTCAAACTAATTACTTATGATGCAGTTGATATGCCATCAGATTACAATGCTATGCTTAATGGTATGGTTGAAGGTTATAAATTTGAAAATGGTATAATGCAAGATAAAGAATTTATGATTGATGAAAATGGTTGTATTGGTGAAGCATGTAGTATTGCTCAGACAAAAATCGATGAAGCAAAGGAAAATAACGAACCTTGCCCAATTCAGGAAAAAATTGATATTGCAGTATCTGAAGCAAAAAAAGAAATCATTAAAGGCATGGCTGATTATATGTCAGAGGTAATTCATTCTCAAGAGAATAAATTAAATGATATTGTAGAAAGTATTGATGAATATATTTCAACGAAAACTGAAGGACTTGTTCAGGATATTAGTGATTATTTAGAAAATCCTGTCATTGAAAGCACCGAAAGCAAAAAATCAATAGATTCAGAAACTGCTAAGGCTCTTATCGAGGCATTAAAATCACAGAAGATTTAATAATTTTAGGAAATAAAGGTAAATTACAGGAATATAAATAATTCCAGTATAAGATACTATATATAAAAATCGATAAAAATTTGACCGAAAAGTCATAAATCTAACTAATTTTTATCGATAAAAATTAAAAACATAGGGAGAAACAAACATGAAACAAATTTTAGAAAATTTGGATATTGCTGAAGAAATTAAAGAAGAACTATCAGAATCTTTTGATGCTGCTGTACTTGTAGAAGCTGTTAAATTAGCTGAAGGCAAAGAAGCAGAATACGAAGAATATATGGTTGCTCAAATGACTGAAATGAAGGCTGATTTAGAAGATACTATTGATGCTTATTTAGAAAAAGTTGTTGAACAATTCGTTGAAGATAATACTTTTGCAATTGATGAATCAGTAAAATCTGAAAAATACGACGCTGTACTTGAGGGATTCAATTCTTTAATGATTGCTACTGGTGTAGAAATTGCACAAATTGCTGAAGCAAAAGAAGAAATTGAAGAAGAAATTGATGAGTCTGCTACAGCACTTGCTGATAGACTAATGGAAGAAAACATGGAACTTAAAGAGAAAAACGCTGAATTATTAAAAACAGGTCTTGTAAAAGAATCTGCTGAAGATATGACTGCTGTTCAAAGAGATAAATTCCTTAAACTTGCAAGAGTTGTTGAATTTGATGCATCTGCTCCGGTAGATTTCATTGAAAAAATGGATACATTAGTTGAGTCTGTTAAAGGCGAAAAAGTTGTTGCTGAGAAAGCACCTGAAGTTGAAGAAAAAGTTATTGTTGAGAGTGTAGGTTCATCTTACGTTACAAAAGCAAGTCACTTATTCTAAGATATACTATATATAAAAATATAAATAATAAAAACAAAATAGGAGAATTAAAAATATGGAAACACAAATGTTAACAGAAAAATACGCTGATATTTTAGAATCAGCAAAGATGCCAGCAATCAAGGCTAGCGAAAAATCAAATGTTGCACTTTTACTTGAAAATCAAGCACAAGAAGAAGCAAGATTAATGACAGAGGGAACAATTGCATCAGATGTTGCACAATTCACTCCAATTTTTATGCCTTTGGCAAGAAGAATTCAACCAGCACTTATTGCTAATGAATTAGTTGGTGTTCAACCACTTACAAGTCCTACTGGATTTATTTACACACTTGCATTTAGATATACAGGTATGGGTGCTAATGCTGCTGATAAAACTGGTGGTAGAATTTCACCAATCGCGGGTTCACAAATTATTGAAGTAGCTGTTACTGGTACTGCTCCAGTTAAAGGTGATACTGTTAAAGTTGGCGCTGCTACTGCAACTGTTATCTATGCTGAAGAAAACTTTTTCTTAATCGATGGTAAAATTGGTTCTGCAACTGCTACTCTTAATGATGCTGCAGATAATGAAATAGGTACTATCAAAGTTACTTATTCTAACGAATTAACATTCAGAAAAATCTTAAAAGGTTATACTGGTTCACTTCCAACTTCAGAAGCAGAATTACTTGGTTATGATATGTCAGAAATCGGTTTCGATATCATTCAAACACAAATTGGTGTTGAATCAAGAAAACTTAAAGCAGAATATACTGTTGAAATGTACCAAGATTTAAAAGCAATGCATGGTCTTAATGCTGATGAAGAATTAATGAATATGATGGCTGTTGAGATTCAAAACGAACTTGATAGAGAAATTGTTGATAAAGTAAATGCTTGGGCTGCTCCAGCAGGTGACTTTAAAATTGGTGGTGTTGATGCATCTGGTTCAGCTAGATTCGAATTAGAAGGTATGGCTCACTTACAACTTAAAATTGCTAATGAATCAAGAGAAATTGCTAGACTAACAAGAAGAGGAGCTGGTAATATTTTACTTGTGTCTCCAAAAGTTGCTACAGTTTTAGAACAACTTAAAGGTTACAAAGCTATTGAAAATTCTACATCTGTAGATGCTACGGCAGTTGGTGTTGCGGTTATTGGAACATTCAATAAAATGAAAGTTGTTATGGATGCTTTTGCTACTACTGATTATTGTACAGTAATCTATAAAGGTTCTGACAGAAGAGATGCTATCGGTTACTACGCACCGTATGTACCAGTTTCTTTCACAAGAGTTGTTCACCCTGAGTCAGGGCAACCGGCTATAATTCTTAATACAAGATACGGAATTAAAGAGAATCCAATGAACTCTAAAGATACTCAAGGACTATATGCTAGAACTTTTCAAGTTGATTTTTCTGACAGCCTTTTAAGTAAATAATCTTAGGATTATTGCTTAAATTGAGTAATTAAGTCATAGTTAGTTATACTATAAAATAACAAGGAGGATGAGAGTTCCTCCATCTTATATTTTTATATATACTATATTTTGTTCGTCGTGGTTCTGGGATATAGTATATATAAAAATATAAATAAAATAAAAAGACAAACAGAACCACGACCTCCGTTTGTCTTAAACGGAGCGAACAATGAGACTACTACAATATAAACACTCAAAAATTGACTATAATAAGTTAAAAACAAATAAAACATATAGAAAATCTGTAATAAACAAATTGAAGTTTTGGTATTTTTATAATGAATATAATGAAGAAACAGCTTTTTACTGGCTGTATAAAGATATAAAAAAGAGAAACCAAATACATACTTATATAAAATACTTCAATATAAAATCACAAATTTTTAAGAATAATAGAAGTGCATCTGAGTATTTTTATACTAAAATTCATTCAAAAATTTGTCCTGAATGCAACAAAAAATTTGTGCCTACCAAAAAGAAAGGAATATGTTGTTCTTCGAAATGCGCAAACAATCATAAAACAAAAGATATAAATTTCATATTAAAATTAAGTCAAGGCGTCAAGGCATCATGGGAAAATCTTAGTGAAGAAGATAGAAATGAGAGGAAGCACAATATATCAAAAGGAAATAAGAATTTTTATAGCAATCTATCAGAACAAGAATATAAAGAATTTTGGGATAATTGGAACAAATCTTATACAAAAACTTGTCATCTAAAGTATGGCTATTGTAGTTATTTTGCTGTGCCTGAACATATTAATTCTTTTAAGGAAAAAAGAAAACAAACAAATATATTAAGGTATGGCGGTCCAGCCCCAATTTGTTCAGAGGCAATAAAAGATAAAGTTAGGAAAACATTGAGGAAAACAAATGAAGCATCTGGTAAATGGATAAAACAAGAAGACATTTCAGACTTCAAATTATATTCAAGGATAGTAAGAAAACTAACTGAAAAACAGCCGATTCACTTATTAGAAAATTTTGATAAAAGAGGGACAGTAGATAAAGAAGATGCCTATCACCTTGACCATAAAATTCCTGTTAAATATGGTTTTGATAATAATATTCTTCCTTATATAATAGCAGATATAAAAAATTTAGAAATGATACCTGCAATAGATAATATAAGGAAAGGCTCTAAATATTAGTCATTTCTTTGCTAAATAAATTGCTTATCATTCTTTTTAATTACCTCTAAAAAAGCAGTATATATAAATTCTAAATGACTAGTGTCTTTCTTTTCTAATGTTATCACCCTTACTATATTATCCTCTTTAAGCTTATCAATTTGTTTATTAATATTATCCAAACAGTCCTTAGGTTTTTGTGGACGCCATCCGCTATTTATTTCGATTATCATTTCATCTCTCCTGATTTGTTAAAAATTTCCAAGTAATAAATCCACTTAGGATAACATTTCCAATAAAGATAAGTAATTGCCAATACCACTCTAAAGTAATGTTCTCTTTAAGGTACTCAAATTCTTTCATTGGTTTTCTGATATAGCTTTTATTAATATGATATTCTAATTTAGTAAGAACCGTTGGAGAATTAATAGAAATATCTTTAAAAGCATTACCCATATCAATAATAAAATCTGTATTATTAGTGAAGCATATAACATCCGACCATTGGACATTACCTTTTTTATCTACACCGAGAACTAAAGTTACATCATTCTTTTTACCCATTTTCCAATATTGTGATAAAGCATCTTTAAAACTTCTATCATATTTTTCTGAATCTACTATGTACAGAATAGGATTAGCTTGTTTAGTAATGCCAACTCTTGTCGTGATATGATTAAGAATTTCTAATTGTTTATTAGGGTTCTTAATTCTTCCAGTTGTATCGATGATTCTATTTAACTTTGTTTCTCCATATTTTCCCTCATAAAGTATAGGGTATTCTCTTAGAACTCCGACTTTTACTAATTGTTGGATTTCCTCTTTAGGAACTTTAGTATGAATAACATTATCTTTTGCCACTGCCACTAAATTTTCATACGTATGACCCACAGAAGTAGGGATTATTTTATTTGGATGAGAAACATATTTGTCACCATCTCCATAAGATACTTGATTACTTCTACTAATATTTACAAACTTTGTGCCAAACTCTCTCTTTGCTTGAAGATATTCTCCTCTTGAAATAGAGATAGATTCTCCAAGATTTGTTTTAATTTGATAATAAGCTGGATGATGGTCAATTCTAGTTTTTGTTCTTGTACAAGTTCTAGGATTTTTAGATGTTCCACAAGAATAGGTTTCGGTGTATGTTACTTTCTCATCCCATTCTTCATAATAAGTTGATGATGCTACTTTACCATTAAAATAATTCGTATCCCAAATATCAGTAGTAACTGAAAAAAGCAATGAATAAATTATTGCTACATAGGCTAAGGTTGCCGCTACCTGAATTCCAAACTCTTTTAATATATATTCTCTATTGGTGATATATAACCAAAAACCAATAGCAATAGGTACTAAGAAGTTAAACCAAAAACCAAAATTAGCTAAGATAATTTCTAACATTTTAAATTCCTTTTCTCTTTTTGTTCTTAAATCTAATATTTTTTAGAGTTATTAATTGCTCTAGTAATATGAGGCACTTTACCCATTATAAAAAACGTACTACCATCATAAAGTGTTATCTTAACTATCGAACGATTTTCAACATTATATTCTTTTTCGATACGTTTAACATCATTAGCTTCGATCGATATATTTTCAAGAAAAATATCTAAAAATGATACCAACATTTTTTATCCTTTATGAAGCGAATGGGTCAGTGACCTCATCCTCTCCAGTTTCCCAAGTTTTCTTGGTTTTCTTTGTAGTGATAATTCTATCTTCAATCGCTTTAACTTTTTCTGATGGAAAATTAAAGAGAGTTACACCAATTGTACCTTTAAGTGAAGCCTTTCTCCAAGTTCTGTATTCTTGAACAACAGAGATTTTTGATTTTTGTTGAGATTCTTCTCTAGCATACGCTTTTGAAATAATATCCATAAATTTAGAATAGAGTTTTTCATCAGCACCTGGTTGAGCTTCTTGAACCCATTTCATCATAGCACCCTGGTCATTTTTATATCTTTCCGCCTGTGCTTTAATCTTATCAATAGAAAACTTACTACCTTGCTTAACAGTAAATCCTGACATCTTTAATTCTTTATCAACAGCAGCCCAAACATTTTGCATCGCTTCATCTTGTGCTAATACACTCTGTTCAAATCTTTCACCTGTAAATTTAGCACTAAAAACATAACCTACAGTGCCACCTACCAATAACAATAAACTTAATACTGCTCCAATTACTACTTTTACTCCTGTGCTCATTATTTCTTTCCTTTTAATAGTTTAACTTCGGTTTCCAATGTTTTAATTCTCTCTAATAGAGGAGCTTGTAGTTCAAGTACAGTCTCGGTCACTTTATCTTTATAATCCATAGAGTAATTTATTTCTCTCTTAAGTAACCAACCGCCATAAGCTAATCCAATGGCTACTATAATAGCTACTATCTTTATTAATAAATTCATCTTTTCTGTCCTTGTCTTTTTGTTATATAATTATAGCCTAACATACTTTAAACCGAGCTTAAATTCTTGAACTTTTTATAATTATTTTTACCGTTTTCATTCTCTTCATGATTTTCTGATGATAACTTCTGTTACTCCAACCACCATTATATCTTCCAACTGCTTTCCAATATGCTTCTGATTTTCCAAACTTTCGAGAAGCTTGTTCATACATGCTTAAGAGATAATGTCCACCAATAGTAGCCCCAAATTCAAAGTCATACATAAGTTTATTAATTAACATGGTATCTCTTCTCGCTTGCTTTTTGTATTTTGTCCAGAAACTATAATGAAAAAGAAACTCTTTTTTAGCCCATTTTAAAGTTCTAATGGCTTTTTTATTTCCTTTATCTGCTCTTGAATTCCAAGATTTTGACTCTATTATTTTCTGATAATATTTCAGTTTTTTTAGATGTCTCTCATATTCCTTATAAGTGCTCTTTCCTTTATTTACTAAGTAACCATATTTTCTCTTTAACTCTGGGTATTTCAGGATTGTTAATTTGGCTGTACTAAGTTTAATTTGAAAATTGCCCAAAGAACTATCATAAAGTGATTTTAATCTGCCAGTATCTGTGTACTTATCTCCAATATTATCTGTTCCCCAAGAACTTTCTTGGCCCATAATACTAGGAAGAGTATTTTCAAATGTCATCCCATCTTTAGCTTTTATTGTTTTGCCTACTTCATAGGCAATTTTTATTTTTTCTTTCTGAATATTAGATAAAGCCATTAGGTGAGTCGATGCTAATATTAAAAAGATCATGAAAAGTCTCATCATATTATTTTTTCCCAATCTGTTGCAGAAATAACATTAATCATTTAGTTCCTTCTTTTTGGTATATCTAATTATATACCAATAATAATTAAAGCAAGCTTAAAATTATATAAAATACTCAGGATATTCTGTGTGATTAAAAAATACTTCCAAAGGCAAAGCCTCTTTGATGAGTTCATCAAACCATTCATATTTTTGAAATGCTGACGCCAAAATAGCATCTCCTTTATAGCTTGTCACCACTGACCTATTAAATTCACATGATACCACAAATTCTGTGTATTGTATGTATGCAGGGAAAGGAAGTTTTTGTGACTCATACAGTATAAAATCAAAATCAAGATAATCTATCAATGCATCAATCTCCTCCTGATTTTTTACATAAATACTTACCTTGTGTCCTTCAATTAGAAACTTATCATTCACTGATTGAGGAACTTCCCTTTTTTGGTTCTCATATTTTTTTCTTGGTTTTATTTTTTCCATATTATATTATAGCATAGATATACTTAAAATTACATGAACGTCTCTCTTGGTAATGGATGAATTTTGCCATCAAGCCAATATTCTGCTTCGTATGTTTTATTCTCGAGTTTTTCCTTCACTAATACAAAATAATTTAAGTGATATTCTATTTCTCCTCGAATTTTAGGGGGTTTTGGTTCGGTGTGTAATGCATAGGATTGCATTAAATCACTGCCATAATTTAAGAGAACATTCCTTGAAGCAACGGCATTCTGAATGTAAGGATTATAGCAATAATAAATATTGAAACCTTTAATCTTTGCGTGTCCCCATTTGAATATTTTTACTCCAGGAACTTTTCGTGAAATCTGAGCCATTTCAGTGAAGTCATTAGATTTGAATACCATCATATAATCTTCCTTGTGAGCATTCTCCATTTCTTTAGGTAGAATGTAATTCCAATATGAAATATCCTTTCCCTCTCTCCGTTTAAGGAGATATTCCTGGTTAGGCTGAACAGGTTTGACTGTACTCACCAACCACTTAATTTCTGAAGATGTGGCAAAGTCAAAATTTACGAAGGAAGGCAAATCTTTTTTATCTTTGATTTTTAGGTACCTTAGGTATGGAGGCCTAATTTTAATGTATTCCTCAAATTCAATACCATTATTTTTTGCTGCAACCTTAAATGAATTGTATGTATCGACACCATAATATCTATCAAAGGTTATATAAACATTTTTCATAGCATCTCCTTACTTTTATAAATATTTATATAAATGGATTTTTAAACAAAGGAGACTACCATGGCCAAAATGACACAAGCGGAAAAAGATGCCTATGATGTAATGAAAAAGCATATTGATAAGCCTTCAAGACTCAAAAAATCAGATTTTATTCCTGGGAAAATGGTAATGTTCGCCTATAATGCCAAAGATAAAACGGCTGCATACGATGCCAATCCTTTAATCATTGTCCTAAGGCGATCATCAAAATACACTCTGGGATTGAACTGGCACTGGATGCCTCCAAAAATGAGAGAAAAGGTTCTTGATGGTATCATGAAGCAGAATAAGCAAAATATCAAAAGAGGACTCCCACTTACACTGAATTATAGCATGGTCAAAAGGCTAATTAAAGGCCTAGGACCAGTCGTGAGATTGTACATTAACAAACGGATTTCGTCAAAGGGTGTTGTTATTCCATCATACCAATATTACAAAATTGTAAACCTTAGAAGTGAACATTTTATCGGTATATCCGCAAAAGGAGCATGGGCTCAAGCGATAGCAAATAAAAAATTAAAGAAAAAAGCAAAAATTGCAGCTGCGATTCAAAGGAAAAAAGATCAAGCAACAGCACAAAAAAGATTAGATAAAAAGAAAAAAGGAGGCAAGAAATGATAAAATTTAGTGATTTTATAAATGAAAAATATGCCGCTAAAGGCAGAAAAAAGGAATGGGAATTGATGATTGACTGGTATATGCCATTAACACCATCGATACTCAAGGATTTTGAGATATTTGTACCTGAGGCATATCATGTCACGAGTATAGCATCCCTAAAAAATACCATAAAAATACAAGGCAAAAGGGTTGATTTACCCACATTCACTCGAGGTTCAAGGGGATTGTCGAAAGGTGCTATTGAAAATGCAGAGGTTCTTCTGAAAGTGGAAGGATACTCATCATTTTCCTCCGATGAAGATTTTGAATCTGCACTGGATAGGAATGGTCACCGATGGTTACATCCATTGAAGGATAAAGATTATGTTGTTAATAATAAATTTAGCACTAAAATTGCACCGATTATTGTTAAAAAATATAATCTCGATGACAGATATTCAGTGCCAAGTATGGTTAAGGCAATGAATGGCAAGGAAAAAGGAGAATTCGTAAAATTTTATTATGAAGAAGCAAAAAAATTAATCACAAAATCTCTCATTGATGATATCAAAGATTCGATGTCAAGGTCATATGCCGGTGATTATGATAATGATGAAATCTTACTCCATAATTTTAAAATCAAGGAAATTAAGGTTATCAATGATAGCTCTTCTGAATATAGTGCAGAGGAAAATATTCAGAAAATTTCGGATATGGGCATTGATGTTCAAGGCACAACAACAAGACATGAAATTGAAAGTTTAGGAAGGAAATAATGAAAGTTTTAGTTTTGGATGACAGCAAAACAATGCTAAGGATTATATCGAATACCTTGAAAAGGGTTGGGTATACAGACATTGTGACTGCAGAGGATGGTGTCGAAGGACTGGCTGAATATAATAAGGCCAAGGATGCCAAAGAAAATTTTGATATAATCTTTACGGATCATAATATGCCAAATATGACTGGGCTAGAATTTGTAAAGCATATCAGGAGTGTCGATAAGGATACTCCTATCGCAATGATTACAACCGAGGGAGGTAAGGCTGAGGTTATTAAGGCATTGAGGGCTGGTGTTAATAATTACATTGTTAAACCGTTTACTCCTCAAGTCCTCAAAGAAAAAATATCTGCAATTTTAGGACAATAGGATGCTAACATACCTAGAATATAACATTATAATGCATAAGGATGACGAAATGCTAACATCATACATGGATAGTTTTTTCGATCTTTATAGTCTTATGAATTATATCGAACTGACATACAAAGGCAAACAACGATTCCCAAACACTCAAAAAGGAGTCCTTGAGGCAATTCTCATGACCACCAAAATGAACCCAGATTACAAAAAATTTGATAGGTTCAGGTTAAAGTGCCTTGAATGGGATGAATATTTCGATGAACATTTTGCTGGATTTGATCATATCGATGTGAACAAAAGCATAGCAGTGATTGTTGCTCGAGAATTGGAAAAACGAAAAATAAAAGGAGAGATATAATGGCCTACGGAAAATGTAAACAAGGTATATATGTGCCTGTAAACCCTGATAAATGGATAATCACGGAATCTTTTGACATGAAGGAGCCGGGCATCAAATATCGTTCTGGATGGGAAAAAATGTTCTTTTTGTTTGCTGATATGAATGATAATGTCATTAAAGTAAATTCAGAAGGCATGGTCATACCATATTTCAATCCTGTTAAGCAAAAAATGTCAAAATACTATATGGATGTTATGATGGAAACCAAGGATGGCACTATATGGTTGGTTGAGATAAAGCCCTTTAAGGAAACTCAACCCCCGAAAAAACCTCGAAAAAATGCCAAAAATCCTCAGAAGGCTCAAGCAAATTATATTAAAGCTGTCGAGACATACGCTGTTAATCAGGCTAAATGGGAGGCTACCGAAAAGGTATGTCAGGAAAAAGGATGGAAATTTAAAATTATCACCGAAAAGGAATTATTCCCTAAGTAACCCAGTAACTACTTATCTTCAAAACCAATTATCTTGCCTGCTGTATTCATATTATAGTAATCAGGAAAATCATCATTTATAAGTTCTGTATACGCGTCTTTTGCGTCTTTTGCACTATAAAATTCTAATTCAAAAGAATGTTTTTCAAATTTTTCATTTTTAATTTTAAAACCCAAATCTCTCAAAAAAGTTCCTGGATTCATTGTCTTTGCTTCAGAAATTCCTTTAATATCAGAAGCTTTTACTTTATCGCCTTTTTGATTCATCCCAGAAAGCAAATTCCTTGCTACTGCTTTTCCTCCAAGTTCCTTTACTATTTTTCTAAACTTCCTCGCCAAATCACTGTTTTCTATGTGTTCTAATGCTTCACTGTCTTTGGTTCTGCCAACTGAACCAACTGGTGATTCTTGTATATTTTCTTTTTTTATTATTTCTCTAAATGACTTCATTTTCTTCTCCCTTTTTTTTATTTTATTTATATTGATTTCCATATATTAGAATACATATATACATATTTCAAAAATCTTTTATCATTAGAATATATACTATATAGTGTATCATTTTTTATATGTTTCATTATCTTGGACATATCTCCTGACATCAATTTCACTAACTGATATGCGTAGGCCATTTTTTCTTCAGGAGATAGGAAATTAAATTTCTGTATAAGTCCTTGAATTTCTTTCTCATCATCTGAACTTCCTATATTTTTTATTTTGTTATTGATTAATTTTATTGTGTTTGTTGATTGTTCCAACCATTTATCATTTGATTTCTTTCTTTGTTGCATATGAATCATTTCATGTCCTATAATAGCTTCTAATTCTGTAACAGAATTATCTAATGAGTATGCTATATGAATTATGCCTTGATCATCGATATACCCATTCAAATCTTTAGGATCAGTAATCTCTGAAAAGATTATATCAGGAAACTCATTCTGTAAATATAACAAATCTATTTTTTTCAGTGTAATATTCATTGGCATGACTTTCTCATAAAGTTTTGATGTTGAATACTGCACATTTTCAAAAATATTTTTAAGGTACATGGCCTTTAATTCTTCCTTCAGATTCCTATCGTTTCTGTCATTGCTATCAGCCATAAATTCACTAAATTTTTTAATTTTATATGGTTTTTTTCTTCGTTGAACAGTAGCCTGACCATATCGTTTCATAGGCTCTGAACCTGTTCCTGAACCAATATCTCCTGCTACTGTCATCCTATAATCCTTTTGCTTCTCTTTTTTTAGCAATAATTTCTGCCTTTTTTGCTATTTTTATTGAATTTTTCTTTTTAGTTTTCATAACTTTTTTCATTGTTTTCTTTTTATCTTTGATTTCTGTAGGGGACATTTTTTCGCATTTTTTCCCATCAACCAATTTATATCCTGGTGCTTTTTTGCCATCACCATCCACACACATTTTTTTAAGAACTTTTTTTAAGTTTCCTTTTTCGTCAGGTACCCATTTTTTCATTTTTTTGAGTTTAGCCCCTTCATCAAGCTTTTTCGCTTCCTCAACATCCAAAATTTCTTGGTAACTCTCTGCTATTTCTTTAAAAGATTTCATTTCGCTCATTATAATTCTCCTGTATTTTAGTTTTATTTATAAATATTTATATCTTACAAATCATAAGGATTATAAATGACAAACACGATAGACAAAAAATTTGAGAAGGTTTACAGCCTTGACACAAATATTATTTTGGATAATGCTACAAACTTTTTGACATTATCAGATGAGGGCAAAAACCTAATCGTATTGCCAGAAACTGTGCTCGATGAGATTGACTCAAAAAAATCAGGCTTTGATGAGATTAATTTCCAGGCAAGGTCTTTTGCTAGATTATTATTTGACGCTCAGATAAAGGATAAAAAAGAGTACAATACAAAATATGCCGATGTAACATTGACAGTTGTTGAGACTGCTGTTCAAGGATGCACTATATATATTATTTCAAAAAATATCTATAAAGCAGACACGGACAAGGTCTCAGGCTCTATCAAAAATGACAGAAAAATCCTTGAGATTACACAGGATTTACAGAAAATCGAAGGTTACGAAGATATAAAATTTATCTCATTGGATGTTATGGCAAGGACTAGGGCTGTAAGCCTTGGTATTCCTACTGAAGCAATGAATTTAGGTTCAAGGGATGAAATTCTCGAGTTCATCAAAGAGATTAAAATTGAAAAAGCAATCATTGAGGGGGATGATATCCTGGATTATGATAAGGATTATAAGCCTAACAATTTTAACTATTTGTTAGATGATGGTGTTCAGAAAAAATTAGCCTGTATACAGAACGGGAAGATAAAACTTCTTGACGAAAAGGAATTGAGAAAACAGAACGTAAACCCAATGAATAAAGAGCAATTATTTTTTAGCAATGCACTCCTTGATAATCATTATGACATCATTGTTGCTGAAGCTAAAGCAGGTTCAGGAAAAACGCTTCTTGCTATTAGTGCGGCAATGGAATTGATAAAACGAAAAGATTTTCAAAGGATTGTGTATATCAGAAATTCAGTCGAATCCCTTGCAAAGGGCGAAGATGTGGGTTACCTTTCAGGTAACGATGAAAAATTTGAAATTTATAATTTTCCTCTTTTTGACACATTAGCGTACATTGCATCGAAAATGATTGCAAGGAGCAATGAGAATAAGCAAGGCAAAGGTAAACTCGATGCTCAACCAACCGAAGAATTGATTTCCGAAAAAGTTGAACAGCTTGTTGAAAGGTTCCAGGTTCAGACAATGTGGACTGGTGCACTAAGAGGAAGAACAATATCTGATGCTATCGTTATTATTGATGAGGCTCAAAATATGGCAAATAGCACAATGCAGTTGACATTGAGTAGGGTAGATTCATCGTGTAAAATCATTGTTTTAGGTTCAAACAGGCAAATCGACAATGCTTACATTACCAAACATACAAATGGATTAACAACACTCCTTAATGCAACCAAAGACAGTCATGAAGAGGTTAATCTTTTTGGTGTAGAACTTCATAAGGTTCTTAGGGGTCCTATTACAGCATTTGCAGAAAAAGTTTTTGAGAAATAGGCTAAACAACCTAAAAATCTAAAGATATTTTAGAGTCCATCAAGGACTCTGTCCTCATTTCATTTTCCATAAATGAAGTACAGTGCTCTGTATTATTATAATCACAAAAAGAACATAATGCCGAAATTTCATCTTTGAATATTTCTGTTTTTTCTATTTTTTTGGTTTTATCATAAAAATGTTTAATATAAGAATTGAATTCTGAACGAGTATAAAAAATTTCTTTTTTGGTTCCGTGTTCTATGAAAACAAAAACAGACTTTACACTTTGAATGTCAGGGTATTTTATAAACATATAAACAGCATATAACATACCCTGTTCATATCCAAAATCTTCAGTCTCAGATTTGTCTTGTCCTGTCTTGTAATCTATGAGAATAGATTGTTTTAGATTTACATTAAAAGCATCAGCAGAGCCTCTCATCCAAGCACTTTTATCCCAAAAATCAACAAATTTTAATTTTTTATCAAAAGCAAAATCTTCTTCCAATATAGAGTCAGCGCGATTTATTAATTTTTCTGTTTTTTGTCCTAACTCAGTTTCCCTAAACTCTTTAACCATCTCTATAACTTTATCGGCTTCCTCTTGTGTGAAGATATGATTAAGCTCAACAGGAATGTTATAATCAAATTTATTTTCTAGGATTTCATGAGCGTATGAGCCCCTATATAATGCTAGTTGAGGTTCCGATTCTATTTTTACTTTGTCTATGTATTTTAGTTTGAACATTTTTGAGCACGTTTTGAATGTCCCCATTTTGCTTATGCTATATGGATTATGTTTCATATCTGAACCTTTTGTTTTTTTGTTGTCTTAGGAATGATTGCATACATTATTGTGATGTTTACTAGGTTTTTTGCATATGATATACTTGTTTCGGGAATATAAGCATCCCTAACTGATATGTCTATGATGTCAATATTAACATTTTCGTTATTGGCCTCAGGAATTCTGTTAATGAGATTCTGGATACTCTGATCCACTGAATCTGTATTAGAATATGTCCCTGATTTTGTTCCCCAATTCTCATTTTTTCTATATAGTACCATTTTCCTATCCTTATGTCCTTCTATCCTGATTTATATCAAAATCTCAGGATAATCTTCCAAAATCATTTTGTAATTTTCGTAAACTTCCTGTGGCGTAGTCTTGAGTGTCTGAAGATTAAATTCTAAAATATTAAGCCTTCTTTCAAGCATTTCCTGTTTTGTCTTAGCGAACCGATTCTTTTTTCTACGAATTTCCTTGCCTTGAACCTCAAAAATAAAAAACTGAGCTGTTTCTCGTTTTATTGTGACTTCACGAATGTCGAAAAAGGAGAAAACTTCCGCAAAAACTTTATCTCCTTTTTTCATTTTTAGTCAGCCTGCACCAATTGTGCGATTTCAGTATGAATATCAGGGTCTGCACTAAGCACTGTTTGTATCATTTCAATTTCCGTGGCATCAAGGTCATTGAGTTTCATTGCCATTTTGATATTTTTAATTGCTTTATTGACCTTCTGAACAGAAACGCCCTCATCTTTGTACTCATCTTTGATTGCTTTCATGTCATCTTTAATTTCCTTGATTTCCTTCTCAAGAGCAATCATTCTTCTTGCATATTCAAGAGTAAGTTTTGTTTCTTCTTCGTCTTTATTGATAAGAAATTCCTCTTGCATTTCCTGTGATGTTTGTTGTGCCGGTTGTGCAATGACATCCACTTTTACATCAACTACAGTATTTTCTGCAACAACTGCTGCCTGTGTTGTGTCTGTATTAATGTCGTTTAACATCTCATCTAAATTAAAATCTTCCATTTTCTCTCCTTATAAGCATTTATTTTTAAATTTTTTGAATGTATTACTATCACTGAATGTGTAGAATACAAAATCCGAGGTAAGTTTGTTTATGTCTTTTGGATGTGTTACATTATAATTTAAGTTGAAAATTACTCTATTTTTGCTGTCATCAAGAGCAATACTTGATACACAATTTACATTGATATATCGCTGATCATCTTCAACAGGCATAATCCATCTGGCACTCTCAATTCTTGCTGTAAACATATCAATTATGTCTTGAAGTTCTTGTTCGTTATTGAACATCCAATAAACATAATCTGGTGTATATCTACCATCAAAAATTTTTACACTATAATTCATATTGAAAATAACCTTGCCTGAATCATTGTGTCTATCAATGTAAATATTAGATACATTGTTTAGATTTACTATTTTATTATCTTTATACTTAATAAACATTATTTTCCTTCTTTTTGATGTAATTTTCTGAATTTTTTAAGACCTTTTCTCACTGCCTTTGCCATTTCAGGATTTGATGCTTCAAGGAGTTCATTTACATCATCAAATGTTTTTACCATAAAAGGAAGAAATAAATCTGTCTGAACTTCTGCATCCAATTCCTTAACCATTTCAAGAACTGTAATCACTAATTTTTTATGCTCTTTATAGTCATAATTCTTTGATTCCTCTTCAATTTGAGCAAGCAGTGCTAACTTTATAACCTTATCTTGACCAGTGGGATTTTCTTTTTTCAGAATATCAACAGTAATTTTAATTTGCTCTGATATTTTTTCGCTCATTTCATCAATGGCCTCCCTAAAATCTTCGATTGTTGCCTCTCCTGATTTTATCGATTCTACAATATTTTCGAAACCTTTTGCCATTTCCATTAAATCTTGTGCTTTCATTATTTCGCTCCTCTCCATCTCGTTACTGTTACTTCATAAGGTTCAACAATTTCAATCTCACCGTCCCATTCTGTTCCGTTCCAAGAGTTATACCAACCACTTACTCGAAAATTAATTACTTCGTTTGTCTGTTTATTTTTAATTTCAAAAACTTTCCACATTGAATCGCCTTGGCCTTCTCCTCCAAAATGTTCTACTTCCCTAAATTTATATTCTGAATTTTCGTAATCACTGATACATTCTTCTAAAGTATAGCCATCAAAATAGGTGTTTTCCTCACCATATTCATTAGCACCTTGCCCTGATAAGGCTTTATTGACTATTGCTCGTATTTTTTCTAATTCCAAATTTTTCATTTTCTATCCTTTTAATTGAAAGTATTTTTATCTGAGAAAAACATTCTCTCATCAAATTCTGACCAAATTAGTTTAGGCTTAACTATATAATCTTTGGTGTTCTTGAAATAATGTCTCCAAACATCTCCACTTTCCTCTCCTTCTCCTTCGACTGTAAATAATATATCTGGATAGATTTTGGAAATTTCTTTCATATCTGCCTTATAATCATACCATTTAGCTTCAAATTCCCCATCCCTAAATGTGTAATCAGTAATTTCTTCGAACTTATCTTCAAAATCATCTGGTAAAACTTCATCTGCTGTTATCTCATAATTTGTGTAGTAACCCATTATTCTTCCCTCCATTCAATTCTTATAACTTCTTTTGGATTTACAATAACGAAATCATTTTCCCATTCCGTGCCATTCCAAGAGTCATACCATCCATTTAGTTTGAAATAAATAACTTCATCTGTCTCATTATCTTTTAAAGAATAAACAACCCAAGTTTTTTCTCCTGCTCCTTCATAACCACCAAAATCTTCTTCACAAGATATGGTATATTTCCCATTAGTAAATCTGCCTCTTATTGCATCTTGAAAAGCATCTCCATCAAAATTCTCAATATAATCTACATCTTGTTCACAAAACCACTTATTATCTTTGACACTTTCAATAACCATATTTGGCACAACTTCTTTAATTAGTTTTCTTTTCTCATCTTTTGTCATCTTCACTCCTTATCCTATAACCACAAAAGGGTATAATTCATCATCTTCAAAATCATCATAATCATCCGGTTGTATTAAATCTAAATCTTCAGAAAATAATTCTTTTGATACCCAACCTTTTGGCACTCTCCTAAAAGAGTTACCCTCATCATCTGAACCAACAAGAACTTCTAAATCCTGAGGCAACTTTCCTAGCAATTCTTGCAAATTTTTAACTGTCATCTTCATTCCTTAATTTTTTCCTACTATAATTATAACATAATAATCTTAAAAATAAATTAACTCATCATATACCCTAATTTCATATAAAAATCATCCAAAAATGAGACATTGGATTTCGTCTTAGTTTTTATGTTTCTGAAATTCAGAAACATTTTCTTCTATTTCTTGCAATAACACTTTATTGCTCTTTATCATATCGTACCCATTCTTTATTATGTAAGTGTTTCATATATGGTATATATGAAGTAAAAATGCCATTAGAATATCTAATAACCATTTCCCAACTACCTCTATCACTAGGCATACCATATCTCATTTCATTATCAGCTAAATCACCAAGAAATTCCATTTTTCCTAGGTTATAAACAAAATTTTCTTCTGATTTAGAATCTTTTGGGATTAAATACTGTGGCCAATCTATCTTAATTTTTTCTTTATTTTCTTTTTTCGGTTTAACTATTCTAATACCGTCAAGATTTTTAGCAAAATTTTTAAGTGAAACAAAAATCTCGTTTGCTTCGTCAATAGTTTCACATTCTATATTAACGGTTTTGCCTCCTATTAGCATTTGCACATAAGTCATTTAATTTCCTTTATATAAGATATTTTTTCAATAAAATATCTTTCATTCAAAACTCTAAGTGAATCAAAGTGTTCTATCAAAAATCGGTTAAACCATCCTGATGTTGTGCTCGTTATCATTTGTTTTAGCATCTTCATCCTAGCATGCCTTAATGGTAGAGGTTTATCAACAAATATATACCTCTCGGCAGTTAATACAAAAAGTTCTTCTAACGCTGCTTGTATCTTTTCTTTATAACTTAGTTCATTCCAAAGTTCTTCAGAACAATAAGGAGAATTCAAATCTTTTCTAATTCTTTCATTCATAGGCCTCTCGTTAAATGCAAACCGTTCATGCAACCAATCATGATCATATTTTCTTTTGATATTCTCTTTGAAAAAATCCTCATTCTGAACATTCATCTTGACTTTTTTCTTCCCATGTAGTTTTTCCCAATCAGAACATAGAATATGATAAAGTTCTAAATTTAATTTACATCTTTTGGATTTCATAAATTCAATGTCTTTCATAGTCTTTTCCCATTTAATATCCCAAGCAGCGTGAGAAACTTTTATTGTATATAGAAAATCAGGGTCAACATAAGTTTTATCTTGATTATGCTCAAAAATATATCTAAAACCAGGACTATAATAAAATTCTATAGATAGTCCCTTTTCGTTGATATTTTTAGGAATATCTTCATTATCACATATAACATCAATATCCTTAGGATTTTTAGAGTCACTAAACCAGTATTTCATAGCTTGTGAGCCGTAAATTAATTTCATCATTAATCCTTGAGGTCTTTTAATTCTGATTTTCCAATCATATAAGCAAAAGTTCTCTTAAAGCTAGAGCCTTTTAAACCCGCTCCCCACATAAATATTGATACTTTTATCCAATTATGCAAAAATGATAATATAAACATGATAATTATATAAAATAATAAAATATCCATTATTTACAACTTTTAATGCTACCATCAAGATTATATCTAACTGTTATTCCGCCTGAACGATATTTAGTATTCACTAAATATTCTACATTTGTATTTTTATCACAATAAACTTCAATATCTGCACTTGCATAAGCTCCAGTTGCTTTAGGAGCTTGAGTTGATGGTTCTTCACAACCACTTATTAAGGTTGCTGTTGTTGTTAGTGCTAATACCACTAAAGCTGATTTTGTAAATTTTTTCATCTTTCTATCCTTTTATTACTATTATTATAATATAATAATCTTAAAGTAAAATTAATTTATATGTGTATGTAATTTCGTGAGTCTAAATACACACCGTTAAATAAAAAATTTCAGACAAAACGGAATATTTTTAGTGGATGGCATTTATTTGTTTAGTTCTTTATTAATTTTATCTATTCTCATCTTTTTTCTAATGCTTTTGTAATGCAATATGTTCTAACTTTTATTGAATTATTTACCTTTTTGATTGCTTGTTCAAGTGTTAACCCACGATATAACCATCTAATAATAGTCCCACAATCTTTTGGCATAAATCTTTTATTAATTTTGTTAAAAAATGGTAAGTGTTTGTGTTCTTTATTTAATACTTTATAACTGATATATGATAAATTGTCCCATCCATTACATACTTTAATTTTAAATAACTCTTTAGTATTTAATTCTGATGCTTCTTTATCAGTGTTGCAAAAATAACTCATAATTTATCCTATAACAACAAAAGGGTGTAATTCGTCTTCAAATTCTTCATAATCATCAGAAGATATCAATTCTAGGTCTTCAGCAAACAGTTCCTCTGAAACTAACTTTTTGTGTAATCTCCTATAGAAGTTCCCTTCATCATCTCTGCTCACAAGAACTTCTAAATCTTGTGGTAACTCTTTTAACAGTTCAATTAAATCTTGTACTAACATTTTATATCCTTTTTATATATTATAACATGAGATACATTAAAAGTAACTTAAATACTAATCTTCCCAATTATCTATTAAATCCATATGTTTCAGACTAACATCATCAGTGTCATGACTCTTAAAATAACAAACACAATCATAAATATTTTTTTCAAATTCTACTTTTATTTTACCTTTAATGTATAAGTCTGGCACACCTTCAAAATAATCGAGTTCTTCAAGATTCTGATGAGGTAAATCCCAGACTTCTCCCTGAATTATATTCCCTATACCTGGCTGATTTTCAAGATAAGGAAAATATTCCATCATATCTTTGGATAGATACATTGGATATTTCTGAATTGTTTCCGCAGGGAATAGAAATTGCGCTGACAATTTTTTTAGAATGCCATTATTGATACACTCATTTTTTAGAGTTCCGTAAATGAAAATTAACATAACATTAATCCTTGTTTGTTTAGATAATCAACCAAATCTCTATAATGATAACCAATGTACCCATCTAAATGAAAAATAGCAATTCTTGATGTTCCTTTTGTGCTAAGATAAACTTTCTTGGCATCATTGATAATTTCAAAAGATTTACATTCTTCTTCGAGAATTTTCTGAATTACTTCTGTTCTCATTTTATTACACTCATCAGCATAATATATTTGGAATTTAGCCATTTTTAATCCTTTACTATTATGCTTCGCATTTTTCAGTTAATTCATTTATTTTCACTATATTTCTTGTAATTTTGACATAAAAAACTCTCTTGCCACTTGAGAAATAATACCATTCACTGATTTGGGTTCCAAGCCCATTTGAGACATTTCTTCAGAATTTTCCTTAATAACATCTTGATGCACTAATCTTAGATATTGACCCATATCTTTCATTTCCATTAAATCTTCATTGCCATTATGTACACTATGCACAATTTCTGTCCACATTTGATTCAATCTTGACTCTGTACAAGCATATTTTTCAACGAATTCTTTTTTTGTTTTTTCCATTTCAACATCAACTACTTTAGGTACTTTTACTTTAGATTTTGAATGGCGTTCATCTTTAGTTTTGAAAATAAGTCTTTCACCATTTTCATGGTGTACCCATACAATTCCTTCCCCCGTTTTTATTTCAGAATCTGGATTAAGAACTTTACCTACAGGACATTCATCACCAACTAATGTTGTTAATTTAATCATTTCATTTTGTGCTTCTGCTAGTTTTACTTTGTCATTAAAATCAATTTCAATATCCCATGTTTGAAAATCTTCAATATTGTAAACATTACTTTCAGGAACTGATTCTAAATATTTGTGCGATACCCAAAATGCTGGCTTTTCTTCGTCATTTGGAGAGATTTTAACACCAAAAATAGCAAATGATTTGGACATTCCATTAACCATAACACCTTTCTGAATATTACCCCCAAAAAACTCGCCATAAATAGTAATACTTGCATCTTCTGTCAAATCATCAAATTCTAACCTGATTTTCTGAAAATACTCATCAAATACTTCTTGTCTTTGTGAACAGAAGAACGCAAAGCCCGCATTATCTTTTTCTGGGGTAACAATATTTTTTCTTGATTGATAGTGAACATTTCCGTAAGAATCTGCAACTACGGCACCTTGTGTACCATGTATTTTCGTAGTTCCATGAAACATTAATGTTGGCAATTCAGCATCTTTATTCCATAGGACTTCTTTAGTTTCTTCATTATAAGAAACAAATTGTGCTTGCTCTGTAACTTGTTTAATAACTGAACGAAATTGTTCTGTGCTTGGGTATTTAATCATTTTCATTATTTCTTTCCTTGTTTTTATTGATTTTATTAATTTTTTTTCGCCTGACTTACACAATCATCTGTGCCTGGTGTAATACTATCCAAATGTGTTTTCTTGCTTTTACAAGCTTTATTTTTGTATTTCATCTTTCGTTCCTTTTATTCTTTGGTTGCCTTAACCGATTTCTCTATCGCTATTACTTTCTTTAAATGGTCACCAGCAATTCTGATTTTCCAGAATCCACTGCATAGGCATTGATATGAGACAGTTCATTAAGCCTCGATAGAATTTTATACAAAAACTATCTGATACGCGCTTCTCTCCATATACCAGCAATGAAAATTGCTGCTCCTACAAAACTCCACAATACCCAGAATTTGAATGCTGTCCATGCCGCCAAACCAAAAGCCATTCCAGTTCCGCCCCATAGATATAAGACGTAACCTATTCCGCCAACGTTAGCAAATACTAACATAAACATTCCTATTGCTAGTAAAATTCTCATTCTTAATCCTTCAGAAAAAAGTGAAAATGCTCTTTTGAAGCACCGGCAAAACCCGTATTCGTTATTGCTTGAACTCCACCCCATATACCGTTTATTGGTTTATTCTGAATCAATTCTTCCAGATCAGCTTCATTATAAATTTTATAATCTTCACCTTTTATCAGAACTGGATGTTCAATGCCTTCTTCGCCTAAATATGTACCATATACATTGCTTACTTTTGCATTTTTAGACATTTATATTCTTCCTCTATCTATCATTCTATCCAAATAGTCTTCAGCAGCCATCAACTCTATTTCAAAATAATTAATCTCTTTCTGAGAATTACTTAAAATTGCTAACTCCAGGTCTTTTTGTAAAGATTTTATATGCTCTGTGATTTCTTGATATGTCATTGTTAAGCCTTTTCTTTAATATGGTATAATTATACCATAGCAATGCTTAAAATAAGATTAATTTTTGAAAATTTAAAGCCTATCCATCAAATCTTCAATAATCTCAAAAATTTCAATGTCAGGCCATTCCTCCTCAGGTAAATACCGTCATTGTTTTGATAAAATACAATTCCTCTTCAGTAAAATCAAAGAACCTTGTAATATGCACTGTCATTGCTGAGACATTATCAACATGCTCTTTCGTTTCTGTATTAAATATTCTATCCTGATAATCAAAATTCCTTCATTCCTCATTTTTTAACCATTACTAACACCATATTTTAGTCTATGGTAATATTTTACAAAATTATAAAATAAAAATGTAGTTATTTTTGATACATTTAAGTATAAAAGTATTTCTAAGAAATACTCATCAGCTTTTTTATACTCTTCCATATCACAAAGATAATCATGAACTATCACTGCTGGCATATAATTACTTCTATTTGGTGGCCAAATACTCCAAAAAATTCTCGGTATATTTGCTCCATTTGTCTTATATCCTTTGGGTATTGTAATATCTTTATACTTAAAACTTTCAAGTAGTATATACCTATCTCCCTCTAATGGGGATATTTTGATTCCTTTATAAAAACCACTCTTTATTTCTTCTAATTCTAATTCTGTTTTGCTGTTTAACTCTACTCTTAATTCATCCGCTGTGTGTTCTATATTTTCCATTTTTACCTCGTTTTACTATAAAATCGTGTTTGATATACTTTCAATATTGCCATTGGTGTTATAGCTTAAATCTTTTTGTTTTTTTACATATGAATTTAATTCCAAATCAAAGATTTCATTTATCATTGACGATAAATTTCCGTTTGCATCAAAAGTAAAATCAACAGACTTCAGTTTATCTGATGTCTCTGAAGCATACACAGTTATGTTTGATAAATTGCCTTCACTATCAAACGAAAAAGTTGTATCATCATCCCTTACACCATGAAATATGGTACTATGTTTTCTAACCCTTGCTTCAACTTCACCATCAGTGGCAAGATTAGAGTCATCGGCTGTATAACTATCACCTGCTCTTGTTTGTCTAGCTCTTAATTTTGTTAATCTAGCCATATTAAACCTCGTATTTATAAATTATATAAATATTTATAAAAAGGATTAGATATGGAAAACAACGAAATAACTAAAGAAGATTATGAGCATTTAATTAAAAAACAGATTTTATCATTTAATTTACACAAAAATCAAAGTTATGTTGATAGATTAATGAAAGAAGGGGAGATAAAAGGATTATCAAAACTTAAAAACTATTATAAAAATGTTATTGAGGCAAAGTATCTACAAAAACAAGAAAAACTGAAGAGTTTCAAAGACAAAGAAACTTCAATGAAAAAATTTGATATTGCAAAAGAGGGTCCTAAATTTGCAAAAGAAATATACTCTGTGTATAGACAATGTGATGTCTCTTTAATAAGACTAAAAGAAGAATTATGTGTGCTAAAAGCACTTGAAAAATTGTTTATACGACTTGATAGAGATGTTGAAGATGCTTTAACGAGTATAGATATTTTGGATAGACTAAAAGAAAATAAAGGAAAATATAGTCCTGATGTTCAAGCAAGAGTGGATGCTGGCAAATGTGCCCTAAAAAGACCCGGAGGTAAAAAGAAGTTTCCTTGTGATAATAGCATAGTGCCCGGAACAAAATATTGTAAAGAGCATCTTAAAAAATATGAGCCTATTATGTATGCTGACATATTTCCGGAGGGAGAATAAATGAGAAGTTTTTCACCACAAGAGTTAAAATATAGGTACGAAAGACTTAGAGATGGCCTTCAAATAGAGAGTGATGAAATAATGAATATGTTAACTGAAACAAGGAGAGAAGATGACAAAGGCATTGAGGCAATAATAAGAGGTGAAGGTGAGAAAAATATAATAAATAATTTTATGATAGACATAGAAGATTCTTTTTTGAGTTCTCAGAATATAGACACTATATATAAATACCTTGATAAATCTCCTGAAGAGTGGGATTTTATCACCGAGGAACAAAAAGCGATACTTAGGAACACTGAAAATTTTTATAAGAGGTTAAAGAGGAATTATATGTTATATAGGGCATATTTGATGATTCTTAGAAAAGAGGTTATTAATTTTGTCGAGGTTACGATTAAGAAATTAGATAACAAGGATGAAATACAACAATCAGAGTTATTCAAAGAGATGACTAAATATATTATTAGTAATTACACTTATAAGGACACCATGAAAGAGTTGGGGTTTGAGGTTCAAAGGGATGAAGAATTAAAAGAGGATAAATTATATAGATATAAATTAGATAAGAAAAACTTGGTTTATAAATAAAGATAAGGATTGTAAATTTTGTAAATTTACTCTTTACATATCCGGAAAAATAAAAAACTCGCTTTTTTAAGCGGAAAGGAGAAATATAATGGCAATTAAATCACTTATTAGTCAAGGTAGACAAATAAAAGCCTCAGTTGCGCAAACAGATACTGATTTAGGTACTGATAATGCGGAAAGAAATACATTAGTCACAGGTGCTGCATATTTAGAAGAAGATTTGAATTTTATTCGTTCAATGATTCTTGATATCACAGGAGAAAGTCTATGGTCAGATAAACCAGCAGTTACTCTATCAGAGGCAGCAGGTGCTTCTAACAAGTTAATCTTACAACCTGTACAATATACTGGCTCTGTTACAGATGCAGATAATGTTGTAACAGACTTAAATGCGGTTGCGGGTGTAGCGAATACTGCTGACACTGAAGATATAGGATATGTTGTAACAGATGCAGCAACTCCGGCACCAGGAACAAAAGCATTTGTTGCTATTAGAGATAAAGCAACTAATATGCCTTTAGTTGATGACAATGAAAATCAAATATTTGCAGTTGCATATAATGACGGAAATGACAAAGTTCAACTAAAATTCTTTACGGATGTTGACGGTACATATACTGCAGCAACAATGTCTGGTACTGTAGACTTTGAAGCAATATTACCAAGTAGACAAACATTAGCAAATGCTGATGAAGGTTTCGCAATGGTTAATGCTGGATTTGCTGATCAAGTTGGTGCATTTGAAGTAGGTAGCTTAGAATGGGTAGATGGTGTACTTAATGATGGTACTACTCCAACTTATAACTTTGTTGCAAATGAAGATATTACTGCAACTATCAACAAAATCGCAGCTGTAGGTGTTGATGATAAAAATCTTGGAGATAATGTTTCTGTTGTTTCGGGTATTGATAGTGCTACATTCACTACTACATTCAAAACTGATAATGCTGATTCATACTTTGAAGATGGCGATGATTACTATACTGTATTCGAGAAAATCGATGCACAAATGAAAGCTAATGAAGAGGCTGCTGCTTCTGCAAGTGCTGATAAAGTAATCGAAATTCTTACTGCTAATGTAGCAGAAGAGGCTGCACATGCTTTACCACAAAGTAAAACTTATCTTAATACAGATAAAGATGCAATGGATGTATTCGTAAATGGTCAATTGATTGTTTCAGATGCTGTTGCAGATGCTAATAATGCGGGTGATACAGGAGATTATTCAGAGTCAAGCACTACTGAAATAACTTTACACTTCCCACTAGAAATTGGTGATGTTATTACTTACGCTATTAAGAAAGCATAGTAATAAATAATATATCGGGAAATCCCGATATATTAAATAAATATTTTCTTACCATCTTTTATAATTATTTTCTTATATTTTTTATCGATTTTATCATCCAATATGTTGCTTTCAAATTTTTCACAGGTATTATTTTTTTTCTTAAATGAATGGAATATAACGCATATTCCAACAGATACATTTTTCTTTTTATAGTGCTTACACATCTCACATACCTTTTCTTTTTTCATTGTTATTACCTCATTATCCTAGTGCCTAAATTTTCCACAACTTCTTTAATTTGTGTATTGTAAACGATAATATTATCCCCTTCTGCTTGCACTAATTTATTTTTTAAGAATGTATAAAACTCTTCCGCACTTTCAGCACTAGAATATTTAAGAATTTTTATTATTATTCCGTGCTCCTCTAAAACCACACCATATATATTATCATTAATCTTTATCTTTTTTATTTTTGATATTTTACTTAAATTTATTAGTTCACTATCAATCTCAATATAATTACTATATATACCCATTATGCAGTTACCTCCCTATATATCTCTGTCACAAAACGAATAACAGCATCATGATTATCAGATGTACTCGTCAATTTTATTTTCATTCGTAATTGTTTTGGAATAAATGCCGTATCACTTGATTCTATTGTTAAGCCATAATCATTTGTGCCTGTAATTTCAAATCTATTAATGAATCTATTCATTACGATGTCAAAATCATACATCATATATTGTCCTGTCCCTGATGTATTTTCAACCAAATTGCCATTAACAACATCATAATTACCTGTATGTGTTGGGTTAGGAAATAATGTATTTGCTGGTAAAATTATCTCAACAGTTGCCGCATCACCTTCTGTCGCATTTCTCCAAAATAATACCCCATCTTTAAGGTATATGTCATCAATAAAACCAACCAATAACTCTCCTGGACCATTAACTCTAAACGGGTCCCCCTCTCCTCTTATCCCATTTATGAGATCATCTCCTGCACCAGTAATATATAGATATGTTTCACCTTGTCTTGATGTATTATAAGTTTTTGGTGTACCATCCAATTGAACAAATTGTTTTCTAAACCCCATATTTTTCTCCTCCTTGTTTATATATTGATAATAATTCTGTTTTTGAGTATAAAACCTCATCATAAAACCACTCAGATATTTTAAAATTTGTATATCTAACATAACCCAATGGTGTTCCAGAAGATACGGTACCAAAATTTACAAACATATTGTCATATTCATAATAAGAATTATTTTTTTGTGTAGTTGTTCCAACCTCAACGCCATTTTTATAATAAGTTAAAGTAGTTCCATTGCCAGTAACTGTAATCATTGTCCATTTATTCAAATCAATATTATTTGTTGTTATTCTAACAGATTCATAAGCATTTCTCATATTTGTTCTATAACTGTACCCAGATAAATAATCGGTATAATTTTTATTGCCTATACTAAAAATATAATTATAGCCAGCTGATGTCTCTATCCAATAATTAAAAGTAAAAATATGTTGATGATTAAAATTATTCATATCCTTGAACCTTAACGTTTTTAGATTTTTAATATTATAATAATCATAGTCATCTGTGCTTATTAATTCTGCTTTTATGTCATCAAATTCTTCATCAAATGAACAGCCATAAGGCACCGCGTTAGTCATACCAAATAGACCTATGCCTTGTGATATTATTTTTCTGAATAATTTATCTGATGCAACATTATTCAGGGTTGCATCAGGACTTGCCATTTTTAATTCAATTTTTTCTTGTTTTCCATAATATCTCATTTTAAATTTATGGTATCCTTGAGATAAAAATTTCACATTTGTATTTGTGTTTGATGCAGAATAATCACCTGACATATTAAATACACTTATTATTGATTCATCATCCATAATCAATTCGGCAGACCCATTTGATGTTAGCTCAAATGTATATAATCCTATATAATCTAAATATATATACCCTTCATGAATTATTATATTCTCGGCAGATATATTTGAATCTAAATCTATAACATCTTGAGCTACTATTTTATTTAGGTATTTTTGATTACAGTATTTTTTCTCTAATATAGTAAAATTATAATTATTATTTGGAGCTGAGCTGATAGAACTCGCATCATAGTAATTATATCTAATCCCATTTTCAAAATTATTTTCTATATTATCTGTTATATCCGGATTTTGTGTATTTATTAGATACCTTACCATACTTTCACTAAAAGCAAAATTATATATTTTATATTTTCCCAATGCTATATTAGATAAAGGAACCTTTTTAGTTCCAATCATCAAATCAGATGACCTAAAAGCCCTCGGTTTTATATGTGTATTAAAAATAAACAATCCATCATAAAAAATTGTCCACTTTTTATTAGAAAAGACTATAGTTATATTATGAAAATTATCTAATTCGGTATCTTCTATATTAGTTATTTTGAATGTTCTGCTATTGTGACCTTTGAAATAAAGTGCATTATTACGTATTTCTAATTTATATTCATTTTTATTAAATAATAAAATATTATTGTTATGAGAAAGTGGCTTAAACCACACACTAAATGTATAATCTTTATCTATATTAATATTTTGTATTTCTCCAAAGTTTATATATGTTTTTTCGTCTAAGAAAGTTTTATTTGTGTATAAAGGAACATTTATTATTTTGCCAAAATCATTATTAATACTATCAATAAATACTTCGTCATCTATATCTGTTTGGAAATCTACACTAAATTGCAATCTTTTTTCGTCTTCTGTTATTGGTACATCTATCTCTGGCTCAACAGCATTCAATTCTTCTAGGTATTGACTTTTTGATTTTATGTCATCAACGTATATTCCTTCTATAAAAATACCGAATGAACTGATCTTTGAACATTTTATTGTTAGAACAGGATCTTTTAATTTATAATCAATAGAGAATTCGAAGTGTGTATAATCTTTTAATTCGATATCCCCCATTAGATTTAGATCAGCTGTTATATTGCCAGATTTCAAATCTATTATTGCTTCATTAAGATAGCCCTTAAATTCTATTACATATTGCTGGTTTGGTAATAAATCTACACTTTTTTGAAAATAATAATAATCATTGCTTGTGTAAGTGTTTATATCATTGACTATTGTTACATCAAGTGCTTCATTATCTTCTGATTGTGTTATATCAATCTTTGTTATTCCGGTATTCAAGAATGATGATATACTTGCTATTGTTGTGAAAGTTGAATTATCATCTGAGAATGTGACAAAACCATCTAACATAGGCTGTACCAATTCATCCAAATAATTACTCAAACTATAAAAATCAGATATATCTCTTAAATTTTTGGATTCTAATGCTTTTAATGTAAATCCCAAATTATCAAAAAATATATCATTATCAGTTACATTATTAATGTTCATATTTATTACCTTTTTATTTTATTTATATTTTTCCAAAAATTTTTAACATATTTTTCTCTAATTATGGAATATGTTTTATCTTGAATTTTATTTGTTTTCTTTCCATAACAGCATTTTTCGCACATCAGTAAATCAGGTTCCGTGCCTTTTGCATTTCTATGACTTAAACAAGTTAATAGATTACAATTCATCATTCTGGATAATAAATCTTCCTAAAACCCAATACAAATACTGCATTATTCAGTGCTGTATCTAATATATATGAGCTTATTGCCACCCCAGCATTAAAATCTATATTTAGATTTTCGTTATAAGCATAATTAACGGCTGTTGATCCGAGGTTTAATGAAGCCAAGGCATTTCTATTATCATTTTCATCTCTCACTTCGATAACAGTCCCTTTATTTTTATCCGTAGTGCTGTACTCAAATGATACCAGACAACAATCTTCGCCAGCCCTTAACTCGTATGGAAATTTGGAAGATGATATACCGTCTGCATATCTCATATATGTATTACTTTTATTTGAACCACTTCTTGAGAACATAACCCTTACTATTTGATTATCGAGATATTTTTCTCTATCTTCATCATAGTAGTAAGGCAATGCAATGGTTTGAATATCTGCCTGGTTAATCCATTGAACAGAATCACTTTCTCCATCATATCTAAGGATTTTTTGGTCATCTTCATCTGGGTCTGGGGTCGGTATTATTGATGTGCCGGCTACAGCATCTGACCAAATATAATTTGTTCCGTCAAATTTTAAGTATTGATTGTCATTATCAGGGGACAATGCTTCAGGAACATGTATTGTACTATTTTTATGGTCTGTTATCTTTTCTGCCACATATTCAGACATCTCATCTTCTGAGGCAAAATCACTATCCAAAACCTGACTTTCTTTTATTTTTGTCCTTGCCATATATTATCTCCTAAACTAATCTTGAGCGATTTTTATATTCTGTGTATAATTGCTCGCTTTGAAAATAATCAATATTATTTATTGTTACTTTATAAAAAATTGTATAACTATTTGGCTTTTTCATATCTTCTATGGTTGAAACAGAAAGCTTCCATTGATATAAACCATTTGTTATCTCTTCCATATCAAAATAAAATTCCGTTGATGTAAATGAGAAGTCACTTTGCAAAAATAATTTATCTGAATTTCTCATTATTTTTACACTGGCATTTTGATCCGTCAAAGGTACTGAATTCTTTAACAAATGAAGGGTACAATAGAAATCTATATCTAAAAATATTTTATTCATTTAAACCCCTTCATCTTTTTTGTATTATTTATACTAATTTTTTGCCCATAGTTTTACAGTGTACCAAAATTTAGAATTATGTTGCTCATTAAGGACAGAAAATTCAATGTATTTTTTGTTATTGATTGTTATTATTTCTTTTTTGTGCTCAACTTTAGAGGATTTTAATGCAACAGAAAGTCTCGAAAAATTCGCCTTCATTCTTTTATTGCGCGGATAATACCTAAACCTAATTTTTGCTAATTTATTTTTGATATCTTTATAAGGCATTAGAATTAATTCAAAACTATTTGGTTTATCATCTATGTTTGCTCCAAATGAAACAAGGTTTCCTATTGAGTAATTTTTTGATATAACATATTTTTTATTTTTTCTTTTTAGGTTTTTTCTAATTATATTAATATGAGGATATCTTTTATATAATTCTTTTAATTCCATATTAATTTCTTTTATAAGTGTATTTATTTCTTTTTTATTATATTCTATCAATTTCCTCGAATTTTTATTGTATTTTATTATTGATTCTAAGCTCAAATCATCTAAACCAAATAAATTTTTATAATTTATTGACATATTTATCCTTTATATTAGAAATGACTAGGACATTAATCCTAGTCATTTAATTATGCTTGTTTGTAATCTACAACAATATTACCATCTAGTGCCTCTGCAAGTGTTATAACACCTGAAGCATCAACAGTATAGTCATTATCAGTACCTAAAGAAAGTCTAATACCTGAAGCATATACTCCAAGAACAGCTGTATCACTAGCCTCTATATCACCAATTGTAATAGTTAAGCCATCAGCAGATACTTCTGATGATGAATTATCACCGTAGAATGTAGTGTTTACTGCACCAGCTAGCGAATCGAGCTCTCTTAATGCTGCCTCAATATCTGACTTACCTTGAATATCATCACCAACTAAATCATAAGTTTTATCAAAGATTGTAGCTGTGCCTGTTTCACCGATAAGATTAATCTCAGCGCCAGTATCACCTGCAGCCCATTTAGTTGAACTTGAAGCTTTATAGATTAATGAACCAGCTGTACCATCTGTGATATCAACAGTAAGACCAGAACCGTCTGCAGTAGCAACTGTGCCACCTTTACCAACTGTAATATTTTTATCTTCAACATCTAGTGTTTCAGAATTAACAGTTGTAGTTGTACCGTTTACTGTTAAGTCACCATTAACAGTAACATTGTTTGAAGTCACGATGGCACCACTTGTACCATCTACACTTAATACTTCTGTTCCAGATGTTAAACCAACAACAGATAATTTACCATCAGTAGTTGCCGTAATTTGACCATCATTATCAACAGAAACATTTGCGTCTGCTGCATCACCTACGACTAATGTGTTTATTGTTACATCAGATGTAGTGTCTATTTTAGTGCCATCTACAGCACTATCAACTATCTTAACCCTTGTAACCGCATCATCCGCTAGTTTAGCTTCAGTTACTGATAGGTCTTTTAACCATTTTGAACCCGTTACTCTTGTAATTGCCATTTTATATCTCCCGTGAATACTTATTCACTAATTTTGCTTTAATAGAATTTACTCTATTAAACTATTTATATTTTTTCTATGACCCCAAAATTGCATATTCAAGATTTTTAATATCTCTAACCATTGTCTCTATGCTTTTTGGCTGTACTTTTATTATCTGAGAGGTATTCAGGCCATATACCGTATCTTTTGCTATTAAGGTGTATGTGCCTAATTCAGAAAATGTATATCTAAAATTGTATATACCTAAATTACCAACCCTTGATACTTCTGTTCCTGCAGATAATGTTTCCAATAATTCCGTTATTGTTATTGTGTTATTAACTATATTTTTTATATAATATATATATGATCCTATCTTTAATCTGTCAGATACTACAAGACCTGTGACATCATCTAAAACTATATCAGTATCCCCTTGATTTTGGTTATTTGATGTATTTGTAGAAAAAGAATCGACAGGTTCTATTACCTCTGAAGAAGCAATACCCTCCTCTACATATATATCATTATTAATATCATATATGTTTGTCTTAAAACTGCATCCATATCTCTGTGTTATTATCTGAGCTATGCCCTCTTCATCTTGAATAAATAATCCTACCATTTATACCTCCTTAATTTCCTATCATATCAGGAAATATCCAATAAATTTCTTCAGTATTTGAACTTCCTGCTGTTCCTGTTCCTTCATCTTGAATAATAACACATTCTTCAAATGAAACAACATATTCTTCATCATTTATTACAACAAGATAATCACCATAAGAAACATCTAATAAAGGACTGCCATATAACCCCTTTGAAATTGAGACTAAATCGTGTGTTCCCAATAATGTTCCTGTATCATTTATATAATAATAATCAAAACTTAAAGATAAATTTTCTTCCAAAGACTCTTCACTAAAATAGAATTTCAATGCACTTTGATTAACCTTATAATCTATAATAAAAACTTCAGAGCCTAGAGAAACTCTAAAACAATAATACCCATCTTCAGAAAAAGTATAGTTCCAGCTAAATAAATTTTTTCCTTCATCTGCCATTGTCCCAGAAGTTATTTCTTCGTCATCTCTGTAAACAATAATGTCAGGTGTTTCATCATCAGACACACCCAAAATCATTATTTTTATGGTATCATTTATGCTTTTACACTTTGTACTTCTTGTTATGTTTGTGCTACTTACTATTGCATTATAAACATATGAATTTGTGCTCAGAGTTCCATTTTTATTTAATGATGTCTGATGAATACCATAAGAACCTGATTTTGTTGGCACAAAATCAAAAGACTCATTTGACGTTCTTATTACCTCATTTGTATCTTCATTTTTTACTACATAATAATTAAATAAATTTTCTGACTTTTCTTCTATATTTTGAACTGCAACTTTTATCAAATTCTCATGAACATCAAGATTAGCTTCGTCATTATTTTCTGTATATCCTAAAGTAATGTTATTTTCTAGGATATTATCTGCATAATTTAATAAAATATAATCTGAATATATTTTATTTGTTTTTTCTTCATCACCATATACCTCTATCAAAACTAAATCTTTGTCAGTTATTTTTCCTTGTATGCCTAACATATCTCTGTCACCAAGATTTATTTGATAATTCGATTCAGTGCTCAATACAATATAAGATTTTGTCACAAAAGTAGATAGAGTATTATCATAGTACGTACCGTCAAGATAGACATCGGAAGATAAAGATGAGTCGTCTTCATTTGTAATGGAGCCATATATGGTATAATTAAAAATCATATTCTAAAACTCACTGAGTATACCTATATTTAACAGCCACGCCGAACTGAATATGTCCAGACCCTTCTGTTTCTTCAGGTAATTTTATGCTCACACCTATTCTTGCCTCGTCCCCAACTAATCCTAATTGACTATCGTCGAGGGGTTCAGGATATATTAGCCCATCTATTTGATCATTTGAAGTTTTGCTATAATCCATTGATGTTTTTGATAGAGTCACAGGAGAAAAACTCAACCCATAATTATCATATCCTAATCCGTTTGTTTTTACTGCGTCGTTGCTTCTATCCAAATGAATTCTCACGCCCATTTCCGGATTATTGAGAGCAGAAGTTCTCATAAATTCATAATCATTGGTCGATGTTTGTGGTATATTATTTTCATCTACACCACCAGACCTGAAAAAATTTGGATTATATGGAAATGAAGCATCCTCTGCAGCAGCAACATAACCTCCCCAATTTATTCCAACAGTCTTAAGATATATGCCAACATCGTATATTGGTTCTGTTCCATTGTGCCTAATATAATAAAAAATAGGTTCTGAATCAATACCTGTTTCCAAATCACCAAAATCCTCACCTTTTAGGGTTGCGGTACCATCTTTGTCGAAAATTGTATTATTGCTTTCATCATCATAACTAATGAGTGATGATGTTAATATTACTTCTGCCATTTAATGTTCTCCTTGAATATTTCTGTTTTCCCCGAAATACCTAAATCTATGTTATTATTTATAAGAAGTTTGTCGTTATTTTCAAGTAATATTTCCTGTTCCTTGTGATATGCATTTAAACCATTTTGAAATATCTCAAAATTTACAATTTCTATTTTATATTCCATGTATTCTTTGCCAGAAAATCTGTGCTGTATATCTATTTCAGGATTGTATTTGTGTTTTAATAGACAAACTCCTATTTTATAAAAGTTCCCAAAAGTAATATAATATAAAATTGTTGGTTTATTTTTATATCTTGCTTCTTGAGATAAATTAAGATGCTTTGAACATGTTTTGCAACAAAGAACAGTGCCATTTCCCTTATACCTATTTAATGTGTGTGCAGTCCTGGTGAATTTGTTTTTACATTTGCACACGATAGTGATTTTTGTGTGAGAGTCAAAAATTCCTTTGGTTAGTAATTTGCAATCATAACTCTCTATAATATTTTTTACATTTTTTGTGGTTTCTCTCTTTTTGGCGTAGTCTATATGACACTGCTTAGAACAATATTCAGAGCTTAAATCTGATCCTGTGACTTTTTGACAACGTGTGTTTTTACATATATAAGGAAAACCAAGCATCTTTTTCAATCTCAATGAAAAATTCAAGTTTTCATTTGGTATATGTGTATCTTGCTCATGAAACCAAATAAAGTTTTTTATGCTATCTTCGTAAGGCAAATTAAATTTTACACGATCAAGTTTTGCAAAGTTTTTTATTGCTTGATTAAATTCGTGTATCCCATAATTAAAATTATTTTTATTTATTTTTTCTCTTAAAGAACATACTTCACAAATTATTTTTTTATTTTTTATATTAATGAGATTTGAACATGTTTTACAATAAAATTTATTTTTTGACATAAAGATATTTTTGTTCTCAAATAAAATATTTTCATTTATATTTTTGTGACGCTCTTTTTTGGATAAAGATGCCTTTTCAATTCCTTCTATTTTGTTGCATGATTTGCATTTTGGAATATATCCTAATTCAACTCTTTTTAGGTTTATCTTATCTTTATTCCCACACTGACACTCAAAATATATAATGCTTTTTGTGTCATCTATTTTATAAGCATTGTGCTGTAATAAAAAGGTTTTTAATTTTTTTATTTCAGTGTTATCTCTCCTATTGCTTTTACAATAATAGCATTTTTTGTCTTTTATGCCATTGTTAAAATCAATTTTAAATTTTTTGAAAGTTACATTTCTCTTTTTGTGACAATAATCACAAATAAAATCTACTTTATCAGAGAAATTTATATTGTGATTTACATTGAGACCATAAAAAGAAATAATTTTACTTTTTTCTTCTTTAATCTCTTCATTTGTTCTCAACCGAAATCCTAAAACGTGTAAGTTATCCTAGTATATAATGCTATTTGCCTTTTACCTGCGTCTTCTAAACTTTCGGGAACAAATAATCTAGTTTTTATCCAAGCATAATCGCCTCCAGAATAACCATCAAAAGGATTGATAACATCCTCTGTGCCTGTTCCGCCAGGTCTACCCTTATTGTTTAGAGGTCTGGCATTTTCTAAAGTATCCATCCAATCCGTTCTAAATTGGTCGTCTATTTGAGATTCGCTTTCATCTTTATATATTAAATACATGCCATCTATAGCACTGGTACCAGATTCTCCTGCATAAGAATCATCACCCCATTTTTTCATTTCGTCAAAGTCTGCTTGTGCGCCAGCAGTATCGTCTGTGCTAGTAAAACCTGTTCCGCCTGTTCTAACATTCGTTGTAGGTTGAAAATAAAATTTAACACCTGTAATTGCTTCAGTGGCACTGTGTGTTATTATTATATCAAACTCTCCTGAACTTTGAGCATTTGTTAGTGCACCTAAGAAAATACCCGTTGTGTTACCATCTCCTGTAAGCACTGTTCCCATTTCAGTTTCTTCATTCCATCTTAATGACTCTTGTTCTGTTGGTAGATTACCTGCATCTGATGACTGAAAATATATAATTGGCTTTGCCATATATTACCCCCTTTATTTTTATTTATATTTATCTCATTATGGTAAATTTGTCTTCTTCTTGCACTTTTATATTGAATATAAAAGGCAAAGGTTGAAGTGTATCATTAATCATTTCTTCAAAGAAAAGAGATGAATCATTATCTTCTGTCACTAATTGCCATTTACCAACCCTCTGGTCATACACACTAACATTTTCTAGGTGTGATAATTGAGGTCTTATTTGTTCATTAAAAGTGCCTTCAACACCATCCCATATTATTAGATTTTCTCCTTTTGATAAAATTACTTTCTCTTCTGATCCTTTTTCTCTTTTTCCTAATAGTATAGTATATGAATCATCTATATTTTCATAATATAAAACTTTATTATGCATTTCGATGTTTTTGTCAAGCACACCAGGAATAATTACACCCCAATTATCTTCTTGCTTGTCACTAAAATTGATTAATGATGGTATAGTTATTCCTTTGTCATTTAATTGATTTATAAACGAATTTTCTATTGTACTCACTACATCTTCATCTTTATTCCAATTTTGTTCCAAGGATGAATCCCAATTACCTGTGCCATCACTCCACCAAGGTAATATGTTATGTCCTTTCGATATAAAATAATACACCAAATCAAGTATATTAAATTCGAGATTAAATGCTTTTGAAATAGTATTTACAAATAATTCCAAATCAATGGCAAAATCTTTATTAACCGAAACAAAATGTTCTATATCTAATCCATAAGCATAATTAAGTTTTTCTACAGTTATTTCTATATTTTGAACCGCATCCATGTTAATTACTGTTTCTACTTCTATATTAATATTTCTATTTTCTGTTATTATTTGCAAATATTCCAATACCAATTCATAATTTTTATTGATGTCAGTATTAACTTCAAGATTTATAACATAATCTTTTACGATAGATATGTCTGTTTCTATATTTGTTATTTCTGAATCATTGAACACCTTTTTAAACTCAATGGGTAAAGAGCAATCTTTATACAATTCAGATATGTTAAATTCAATATCAGCCTTAAAATTGCTTGTTATTTCTGTTATGTCAAATTCAATCTCTGTTATTTCATCTGAGTTTATTACAATGCCAGTTTCGATATTTGTGTTAAATGTTGTTCCTATTGATGAAACATTTGCTTCTATATTTAATGGTGCATCATTAACACACAGCACAAGAATTTGAAAATAATTATCTTTATAACCTATTGGCACTATATATGCTTGATGTTTCATATTTAGTTCATATGGTTTTATCATTTCAAAGTTAAATGGGGTATCAAAATGCGATGCTAATAATGTTTCCAAAGATAATTCATATTCTTTGCCAATATTTGTTATATCGTACTCATGATTAAGAATATAATTATCATGATATACCCTAGAAAATTCTATATTTAGTGGATAATCTTTATTAATATTTGTTATATTTGTTTCTAAAGATATACGATAATCTTTATTAATATTGTTTACATTATATTCATGGTTAATTGCATAATTATCATGATATACCCTAGAAAATTCTATATTTAGTGGGGCATTTACTGTTGATATGACATATTCTAAGTCTGTTTTAACGTCACTATTAACTGAAACATAATATTCATGTCCTATACTATAATCATCATGATATACCCTAGAAAATTCCATATTAATCGAATCATTATCATTATAAACGCGAATGACTTCCATGTTAGTATTCCAATCAGATGTTATTATGGGATAAAATTCCATATTAAGAGGATAAACCACATCATTGTTTCGATCCATTTCAATACTTAATACATAATCTTCTTTTATACCGAAATTAAATTCAAAAGGAAGTCTATATACACCTGAAATATATGAATCCATTTCAATATTTGTATATTCTATTGATTCATAGCCAGCAGAGTATTCGAAATTTGTTTTACTTTCTACATTATATACTTTTCGAAATTCCATATTAAGGGGGTAAACTGTATCATCATTTCTATATAATTCAAAATTTAATGATTTTATTGATTCATCACCATAAACCCATTGGAAATTTAACTCACCCCTAGCAATAACAGACAAAAATTCCATATCAATGTTTGTGCTATAATCTATTTTTGGAAAAAACTCAAATTCATTATTTAGTATCTCCGGATTAGTAACACTAAGAACATCAACTTCAAAATCTGTGCTGTACCAAGGGAAAAATATACTAAATTGAAATTCTTTTTTATTATATCCCCATGGTATAAGTTTTGCTTGCAATAATTCATTTCTTGATATAATGCTACTATCAAACATATTATGGTAACTCTGTCTTTCCAATAATGAATACAGGTAATTATAATCAGTATATAAAGACATTAAATCATCTATCCTAGAAGTATATGGAAATATACCTTCATTATATGTATAGATATAATTTTTCTCTAATAAATTTAGATTCAAAAATGTATATTTCCCACTCGTCCCTAAGACATAAGAATAATCTTTTGGTTTATAGGTACCCACGGAATTCAAAGCATTATTAAATTCAAATTTTTCGGAAAAGCCCAGCTTAGACAGGACTTTTATTTCTAAATTATTGAAGAGATTGAAAGAATAAGAATAATTGATGTTAAATATTCTACTTCTATACTCTAATTCTTCCATTACTATTCTCCTTTATTTTTTATAAACCGTTATATGCCGCAGCGCGCCAATAATATTTTCCTTTTGGTTTTAATAATACCCTTACGCCACCAAAATATTTTTTTGTTCCTTGTGATGGTTTTGAACCAAAACCTTCTTTGAACACCGTGCTATCAGGCATACCTGTGCCCATTTCTAGCCATCCTTGATTTTCATCACTGAAATCAGGATCTTCGTATACATTCCAATCTTTGCTATAATACCATGTCAAACCTGTATAATTACTCCCATCTTCAATCCATGAATCTATTGTCATTGGTCCATTATAGTCTATATATATTTCCTGCAATTCAGGTGTATGTGTTTTATTATCTGTATATAATATAAATCTTAATACAAAATCTTTTCCATGCTCTGGTCCATTATTTCTCGAAAATTCATATTCAGATAATTTTAATACTTCATTATAAGTCATCGCTTTATCATAATCATCTTTATCAACATTAACCCATTCGTTTATCTCAAAATCATAAATTCGCCAATTATCTCCTATCTTAAAGAAATATTTTATCGAACATTCAGGACTTAATGAGCTATATCTTGTATATATCCTGTTTATTTTCTGTATATTAACACCAGGAATCGAAATATCTCTGTATGTAAAATTATTATATCCATCTTTTTCTGTTTGTTCTGCTTCATTATATGTGATTAGTGATATAGGTTCCATACCTTTCTGGG
>Ga0256836_1000154_pt1 | contig 41034 bp, 47 predicted proteins | sample 4561380metaG_FD_185974 | JGI IMG/M metagenome (GOLD analysis project Ga0256836, IMG submission 185974) | Hydrothermal vent microbial communities from Guaymas Basin, Mexico - 4561-380 | ecosystem: Environmental > Aquatic > Marine > Hydrothermal vents | place: Mexico: Guaymas Basin | collected...
TGGTTGATTTGTTTAATCAAATTATACCAATTCTCATATATTCATAGCCTTTATAATATAGTTATAAGAAACCAAAGATTTGATTTGCTTTTTTGTATATGAAAAAAGAATTTCTGTAACTTTTTTTTCTAATTCTTCTATCGTTTTAAATGTTATATTCTTTAAAAATTTCTTTATATCTTCAAATCTTCTTTCCTCTGGATTTAACTCTGGTAAATATGGAGGAAGATACTCAATTTTGATATTTTTAGGGACTTTAAGTTGTTTAGATTTATGAAAACTTGCATTATCCATATTATCGTTTTTAAATTTTTCACTTAAATTTTTTAAATATTCATTAAAACAAACACTATCTAAATGCGACATATGCATTGAAAAATCCTTACCTGTTTTTATATCCGTTGCTTGGTATAAATAAAAATATTTATATTTTTGTTGATATGGTATTATTGGCTTTATTCCTTTTGCTGTCCATTTCCTCCCTACACTTGTCATTAGTCCAAATCTACTCTCATCATAAAACATTATTCTTGCATTTGGGGTATTCTTTACTATTTCTTTAATTCTTTTTTCTTTAAATTCTTCTACTCTTCTCTCATCTTTACTAATATTTGAAGGTCTGCCCTTTTTTTTAATACCTAATTTCTTGCACCAATAACTTATCGTCTTTATAGATAATTCTTTGTTAAATTCCTCTTTTATCCACTCTTGCATTGATTTTAAACTATCAAACCCCTCTTTTGCTTTTTCTTTAAACTTCTCAAATTCCTCTTTATTTAATCTTGGTATTCTTCCTTTGTATTTGAGCTTTAAATTCTCTATCCCTCCTTTCTTATATAACCCCCAATATTTCTTTACTGTTTGTATGTTTATATCTAATTTTTCACTTACATCTTTTAATTGAATCTTTGGTGTTTTTTTTAATAGATAAATAACTTTTATTCTTCTATGTACCCTTACATCTCTCTCTTTTTTTAACAACTCCTCCAACTCTTCTTTACTCTCTTTGATTAATCTATCATATCTTAGTATTCCCATATCGTTATTATATCAAAGTAAAGTTATTAAATATATTGGAATTGGTATTATACTCTTCCGGTATTTTTACATTATGTTTTTCTTCTATAAATTTTTGCATTTTTTTTATTGTCCAAAATTTTTCATTCTTATCTATTTCTTCAAATAGCTCTTTAAAGTATTTAATAGTCTATATCTCTCTTTTCCCTCCTGTATATCTATATTTTAATGCCTCTAAACCTTCCTCATTGTATCGACGTATCCATCGGGCTATAAATTCTCTACTGACTAATAAAGTCTCTTGTATCTCCTTTGTGCTCTTTCCCTCCTTTCTTAACAATATGCACCTTAGCCTTAATGAATATCGCCCATCTTTTGTATTTCTTATTTCTCTTTTCAACTCATCTATTGTGTGTAAATCTTTTACTTCCAGCCTCTTCATACTTTTACTTAAGCAATTTCTATTCCCTTATTTACTGTTCGATGTCATTTGAGAATTGGTAGTATTAGAAAATAAAGCACGGTTAGGGTTATTAATAAATAAGACAAAATCAAAATTAGAAATATTAAATAATTTATTGACTGTCAGTCATACTGTCAGTTAAAATCCCACGAAAACAACTGGCACTATTTGGATTTAATTATAGAAGATACCTAAATTTCGGGAGTTTGTGTGTAATGGTGGAGACAACGGGACTCGAACCCGTGACCCCGACGCTGCCAGCGTCGTGCTCTACCAACTGAGCTATGTCCCCTTTTTAGTTTAGAATTATATATTAAATAAAATTACTTTTCAATATAATCGCTATTTTCTTCTAAAAATCTTTTAGCATTTTTTAATTTTTTTGTATTATTTACAACCCAATTCTTAATAGTTTCCTTAGGGTTTTGCTTTTTTCTTTTTTTATAAGCTTCACTTAAAATTGCATAAAAAGGATAATTTTGATACGCTTCTCTAAATTCTTTATTAGTGCCTTGAAAGTTATTTATTATATTTAATATTTCTCGTTGTAAAGAATCGTATTTTTTATTAAATTTATCGTATACGGATTTCACAAACTCGTATTTTTCACTTTTAGGATTTAAAATATCAAAAAGTTGTGCTATTTCATTATTTAATATCATTTGAATTATATTATGCTCTTTTATATCTGCTACGATTTTATGTCTTTTCAAATATTCCGTCGTTTTAACTTTTACGAATTTCATATCCTCAAATATCAAAATCCATCCTTCTTTACTTTTACAAACATTTTGATTTCTCATATATTCGCAAAGAGGTTTATTCTCACATACTTCGGCATACTCTATATTAAAATCATCCGCTATTTTTTCAAAATCTAAAATATAATTTCCTTTTTTATCTCTTATTTGAATTAAAATCAAAGCCTCTTTTTTATAATCCATAACTACTTGAGATTTTTCAGATATATATTCAAACATAGGGGAAAATTCTCTTTTAATACAAAAATCCATAAATTTCTGTAAATTTACCGAATTTTCATATATTTTCTGAGCACTTAAAGCTTGATGAGAATCAAATCTCAACTTTGATTTAAAAAAAATTTGATTGTCTATTATTATAGGATGAACAAAAGTACCGTCTATTTTTTCACTTACTTTTATTACTTTTTTATTTTTTAAATCTTCTTCCGTCCATCCTGGAGCTTGATTCAATTCAAAAAATTTATGAATAGCTAAAAATCTTCTCCATTTATTTTTTTCTTTTACAAAAGTTAACCCTCTTAATTCCCAAGCATTAAATTTTTTAAATTCATCATAATTGCCTTGTTTGTAATGATAAACGACTACCTCTTTGTTATTAAAAATAAAACTTTTACAAAAAAATTGTTTAGATTTAGATACGATTTCATCACATTCTTCTTTTGTTGGTAAATAAAACATCAATTTCCTTTAATTTATACCTTTTCAAGCTTTTCGCTGTCTATTTCTATAACCGTATGTACGTTTCCTCTGGGATTAAAATCCATAGTCAATTTCATTTTTTTAGGTTTTAATTTATTATAAAGAGTATCAAAAATTTCATTTGCTACATCTTCGTGAGATATGTATCTGTTCATAAAAGAGTTAATATAAAGTTTCAAAGCCTTAAGCTCAACCACCCACTCATTTGGAATATACTCAAGATAAATGGTAGCAAAATCCGGATACCCAGAGCGTGGGCATTTAGCCATAAATTCCGGAAGAGTAATTTTAATTAAGTAATTTTTTTTATTGTTATTAGGCCATATTTCAAGATCTTTATTTACGTCAAATTCGATAATCTCTTTTTCTCCGTATTTAATTTCACTCATAATTTTCCTTATACGTCTATATTTTCAACTTCTTTTGCGTTTGCCTGGATATACTGACGTCTAGGACCTACGTCACTTCCCATAAACAGTTCGAATTTTTTAGCCGCTCCCTCAGCGTCTTCCATAGTCACTTGAATTAAAGTCCTGTTTTCCGGATTCATAGTAGTCTCCCACAACTGCTCCGGATTCATCTCTCCAAGCCCTTTATAACGCTGAATATGGGCTCCTTTTCTGGCTTTTTCTATTACTTCATCTAAAAGCTCTAAATAGTCTTTTTCTATAAGTCCATCATACTCTTTTAGTTTTTCATAAACTTTTTCTGCTTCGATAAATAAAGGATGATTTAAAAGCTTTTCATCAATAGTAATCTCCTCAAGTCCTCTGTTTGTCTGAATGTAGTAGTGATTGTCGTGTTTAGAGATAATATTAAACCCTAAAGAAGCCAAAAACTCTCCTAACTTTTCCAAATTACCATTTTCTATTAAAAATCTGATAACTTCCGGCACGTTAAATCTTTTTGCAAGTTTTTCAAGAAGCATTTTATATAAAGCCGCATTTTTTAAAACTTCTTTTAATTCCGGCTTTCCAACACCTACAATATCTATAGAGTTTATACCCTGTTCGATTAAGAATTCATTTAACTCTTTATCGTCTTTTAAATATTTTTCTACTTTTCCTTTTTTATAACGATAAAGAGGTGGTTGAGCTATATACAAGTACCCTTTTTCTATAACTTCTCTTAAATGGTTAAAGAAAAACGTCATAATAAGAGTTTGAATATGGCTTCCGTCCACATCGGCATCCGTCATAATTATAATCTTTTGATATCTGATTTTATCTATATCAAAATCCTGACCTATTCCCGTACCAAGAGCCGTTATAATGTTTTTAATCTCTTCACTGCTTAAGGCTTTAGCATCAGTTGATTTTTGAGTGTTTAAGATTTTACCGCGAAGTGGAAGAATGGCTTGAAATACTCTATCGCGTCCTTGTTTCGCACTACCGCCGGCACTATCACCCTCAACCAAGTAAAGTTCCGATTCGCTAGGGTCTTTGCTTTGACAGTCTGCAAGTTTCCCGGGAAGTGTTCCAACTCCTACTTTTGCCTGTTTTCTTGTAAGCTCACGGGCCTTTTTAGCCGCAATTCTACTTCTTGCCGCGGCTATTGCTTTTTCCGCTATAAGTTTTGCAGTATTTGGATTTTCTTCAAAATATCTTGTTAAAAAGTCGTAAGTAAGCTTTTGAGTTATAGGTTTTACGTAAGAACTGCCGAGTTTTCCTTTTGTCTGGCCTTCAAATTGAGGTTCGCTCATTTTTACGCTTACAATTGCGTTAAGTCCCTCTTTTACATCATCTCCGGTGATTTTAATATTCTCTTTTAGTTTTATATTTTTGTTGATGTAATTTATAATAGCTTTACTAAGCCCGGCTTTAAAGCCGCTTTCGTGAGTACCACCATCCGGAGTTCTAATGTTATTAACAAAACTTAATACCTTTTCGTCGTATCCCGTATCGTAACACAAAGCTACCTCAACGTCCAAGGCTTTCTCTTCATCACTGTAGTGGTCGTTAAAATATATTACATCACTTACGCACTCTTTATTTGTAAGGGTTTTTACAAAATCTTTTATACCACCCTCATAGTGATACTCTTCTTTAATTCCATCGTTTTCGTTTTCGAATTTTATAGTTATATTCGGATTTAAGTAAGCAAGTTCTTTTAATCTTTTTTGAAGAATCTCGCTTTTAAAAGTAACAGTTTCAAATATTTCTTCATCAGGCCAAAACTGAATTGTAGTTCCGGTTCTGTTTGTTGTACCTATAACTTCCAAGTCACTAACTGGTTTTCCTCTTTCAAATTCTTGACGCCATATTTTCCCGTCTCTTTTGATAGTCATAATAAGTTTTTTAGAAAGTGCGTTTACAACTGATACACCAACACCGTGAAGTCCTCCGGATACTTTGTAGGTTTTATTATCAAACTTTCCACCGGCGTGAAGCACGGTAAGTACTACCGTAGCTGCCGGGATTTTTTCTTCTGGGTGGATATCAACCGGAATTCCCCTACCGTTATCTGAAATTTCAGCACTTCCGTCTTTATTTATTTTTACTTTTATTTCGTTTGCAAAACCAGCCATCGCTTCATCTATAGAGTTATCTACAACTTCATAAATTAAATGATGAAGACCTTTTATGCCGGTATCGCCTATATACATTCCGGGTCTTTTTCTAACTGCTTCAAGACCCTTTAACACTCTAATATTACTAGCACCATATTCAGCCATTAAGTTCCTTTAGCTTTTTTTAAATTATATCAAATATTAAGTGGCATTACTATTGTTATAAAATTTTCGTCTTTTAGGATAAATGGGATATTTGGTTCGTTTAGTCCAAGAGTAAAGTTTTCATTGTCTATTACGTTTAAAAAATCATTTATGTATTTGCTGTTGACTGCAAAAGTAAAACTATCTTCTATAGGGGTTGTTATATTGAATTTTGTTTTTGCTTGTAATGTTTCGTCACTTATACTCTCAAGTTCTATTTCGTTTGGTTTTATTGTGATTTTAACTTCATTTGATATTATGCTTACTTGTTTTAAGTGAGATAAAAATTCTTTCTTAGGTAGTTGAATTTCGTATTTTAAGCTTTTAGGTATTATTCTTTCGTAATCTGGAAATTTTCCGTTTATCAGTTTTGTAAAAAATAAACTCTCTTGATTTTTTAGTATTAAATATACTTCGTCGTAGTAAATTTCCATATCGTCTTTTATTACTCTTTTAATTTCAGCTATGCTTCTTTTTGGAACTATTATTTTTGATTCTTTGGTAGTTGCGTTTGAGTAGTAAATTGCCAGTCTTCTTGTATCGGTTGATACAAAATTGCTTTTTTCTTTTAAATCAAACAAAGCTCCGTTTAATTCATATTTTGGATTGTTGTTATCTATTACCGGATGAATCCTTTTTAAGATTTTATTAAATTCTTCTATTTCTATGTTTAATTTTTCTAAATAGTCTGTAGTAGGGAATTCTGGAAATTCGTCTACGTTGAATGAAGTTAGTTTGTATATGGAACTTTCTTGTGTGATTATTATTTGAGAGTTTTGTGCTTTTATTTCTATTTCTTTGTTTTGAAGGGTTTTTATAATATCTAGAAATCTCTTTCCGTTTATTGTTATTGTTCCGGGGGTTATTATGTTTGCGTTTGTTTTAATTTTTAGACCTATTTCTTTGTCCGTTGCTTTTAGGGTTAGTTTGTCATTTGCGTTTATTAGGATATGTGAGGTTATTTGGGTATTGTCTTTTTTTTCTGTAAAAGGAATTATTTGGTTAAGTATACTTTCTATTACCGGTTTGTCTATTATTATGTGCATTGTTTCTCCTTATATTTAAATTTTTTAATAATAATAATAAGAGGCGTTAAAATGTGAAAAACTTTATTTTTCCCCATTATAGCTAAAAATCGGGCGTGAATGTGAATAACTTTTTTATTCACATCATTCACTTTTTTTGAGTTGAATTTTACTTTTTAATTCTTCTATTTTCATCCTAAATTCGCTGTCTTCTTTTAATTTTTTATTAAAACTCTTAATTGCGTGGCTTACTGCACTGTGGTCTTTGAGACCGAAATACTTAGCGATTGAAGGAGTTGACTCTTTTGTAAACTCTCTGGCTAGGTAAATAGCACATCTTCTGGCTTGGACTATGTTTTTATTTCTGCTTTTTGAGATTATTTCGCTAGGTTTTATGTTAAATTCTTTTGCTATTAGTTTTATAATATCCTCAAGGGTAATAACTTCTCTTTTGTCTTTTATAAACTCTTTAAGAGCCTGTTTTGCGAAGTCTAGGGTAATTTCGCTAACTCCTAAAATTTTTGACATAGCGTTTATTTTGGTAATCATTCCTTCTATTTCTCTTATGTTGGTATCCAGTTTTGTAGCTATGAATTCTATTATTTCATCCGGAAGGTATATTCCGTTTAGTTCGCATTTTTTTCTTATTATTTCTATTTTGGTTTCAAGTTCCGGAGGCTGGATATCCACTATAAGACCGGCTTCGAATCTGCTTCTTAATCTGTCTACCAGGTCGTATAGTTTTTTAGGAGGTCTGTCTGCTGTTAGGCAGATTTGCTTTTTTTTGTTGTACATATCGTTAAAGATATGGAAAAATTCCTCTTGGGTTCTCTCTTTTCCGGCGAAAAACTGAACGTCGTCTATTAATAAAATATCGCAATTTTTATATTTTTCGTGGAATTTTTCGGGGGTTTTTAGACGGATGTTTTCGGTAAACTCGTTCATAAACTGCTTACTTGTAACGTATAAGACTTTTAGGGAGTTTTTGAGGTAGTTTCCTATGGCTTGTAAAAGGTGGGTTTTTCCAAGTCCTACGCCCCCGTAAATAAATAAGGGGTTGTAGTTTTTGCCGGGATTTTCTGCTACGCTTTTTGCCGCAGTATAGGCGAATTGGTTAGAAGGTCCTACGATAAAACTCTCAAACGTATATTCCGGGATTAATACGCTAGGGGTTGATGGCTGGATGATTTCTTCTATTTTTACGGGTTTGTAGTTTATTTCTTTTGTAATGATGTTTATTTGGGGGTTTATGCCGGTTTCTTTTTCGTATATTTCTTCTATTTTTTTTAGGTATTTTCTTTTTACGAAATTTGCGATAAATATATTCGGTGCTTTTATAATTAAATTTGTTGAGGTAGAATTCTTTTCGTCAAATTCCAAATTTTTTATAAATTTATTATAATTCACAGGATTTTCACTTTTTAGTGTTTCTTTTATTTTTTCAAACAGATTCAAGACTTTCCTTTGTGAATAAAATTTTTTTCACATCGTGAATATTGTGTGAAAAATTATGTGAATTAAATTGTAACATATCCGAAAATAAATGTAAATCTAAGATATTCACATAGTGAATAAGTTGTGAATAAAAATTGAATAGAATGTGAAAGGTAAATATGAAAATTTTAGGGATTGACCCCGGTACTATAAAATGTGGGTATGCTATTATCGAAACCACTCCTAAATTGAGGTTAATTGATGCTGGATTTATAAAAATTACCGAAAAAGAGCTTCAATATCAACTTTCTCAATTAATAGAGGGGCTTGATTTGATTTATGACGACTCTATAGACGAAGTAGCGATGGAGGATATTTTTTATGCTTATAATCCTAAAACCGTTTTGAAACTAGCTCAATTTAGAGGAGCTTTGTCTCTTAGGATTCTTCAAATTCACGGAAATTTTAGTGAATATACTCCCCTGCAGGTTAAAAGAGCGGTTACCGGCAACGGAAAAGCGAAAAAAGAGCAAGTGGCTTTTATGGTAAAAAAGATTTTGGGAATAAGAGGAGAGATTAAACCTCTTGATATTACGGACGCTATTGCAGTGGCTATTACCCATTCTCAAAGGTTGTAAAGGTTGTAGAGGGTTACTATCTCTATATTTTTAACTTCATTTTTTATCATATTGGAAATGTTTTTAGGTATAATATATTAATCTAAAAAAAGGAGTGATTATGAAAGTTGGAGATTTAGTAATTGTAGCGAACCTAGGGGAGATTAAAGCTTATAAAGCAAATCCCAGAACGCTTGAAGCCGAAGCAGGGCTTAAACCGAACGAAGTAAAACTTGATTTGATAAAAAGTATAGATATTATTACTGCTCATAAAAGAGTTAGCGATTTGGTAACCGGAATTGAGGGTGCTAATAAGCCAGGATTTTTAAACAGGGCTTTTAGTGGAGAGAATCATAATTTAAAACAGGAAATTTATAAAGAAGCCGTAAAAGCAGTTGCCGAAGATATTGATATGCTTATTGAAGAGTTCGGAGGTAAAAAGGTGTTTTTATCGCTTCCAAAACCTATAGCTAATGATGTTTTGGAAAATGTTAAACATAAAGATAAAATATTTAGAATTGTTGAAAAAGATTTATTAACGTTAGACAAAAATAAACTTATAGAAGAGTTTAAACCGGAAGTTTTAAAATAGGAGAGTTATTTTAACTCTCTTATATCAAATGGAGGAGAGAAGAAGTATCCTTGAGAAGCGTGGATGTTTAGTTTTGAAATTTCATTAAAGAGTTCTTCGTTTTCTACAAATTCGGCTATTGTTTCAAAATTAAAATCGTGTGCTATTTCAACTATTTTTTTAAGAAATTTTTTTAGTTTTTCATCTTTTAAAATATCTTTTATTAAACTGCCGTCTATTTTTATAATATCAATAGGTAGTTTTTTTATTAGATAGACGAAGTTGGAATATCCGCTTCCAAAGTCGTCAATCGCTATTTTTGCTCCGGTTTTTGAGAGTTGGTAGATAATTTCGTTTAGTTTTTTATCCGAAATCATCTCTTCATCTTCTAAAAGCTCAATAGTGAGTTTTGGTGCTATTTTGTATTCTTCTATTTTTTTGAATAAAAACATTCTGAATTGGTCGTTTTTTAGGTCGCTAAGAGATAGGTTTATAGAAAGATTATAAGGAAGTTTGGAAAATGTTTCGAAACATTTTTGAATCATAATAGCCTGAAGTGTTTCGTATTGGTGGGTCTTTTTGGCTATGTTTAAAAAGAAATAAGGGGTATAGAATTTTCCGTTGTGATAAATTCTCATTAAGCATTCGTATTTATATACTTTTTTTGTTTTGTTATGAATAATAGGTTGCACAAAAGGTATTACGTTGTCTTTTTCTATGGCTTCGTTTATTATTTTTTTCCATTTTAAATTTTCTTCAAACTCTTTTAAAATAGGAAGTTTTTTATTATAAACTATTATCTGTTTTTTTCTTTTTTTGGCGTATTTTAAGGCGATATCGGCTTCTGCAAGGGTTTTTCCTATACCGACGGTTATGTTTATTTTAATCTCTTCTTTTCCGACTTTGAATTTTTTGTTTTTTAGGTTTTGAATCATTGTTGAAGCTATATGTCTTAGTTTGGCAGGAGATGAGGCTATTATTGCGTATTCGTCTCCGGATAGTTTGTAAGTGGGTGCTATTGAGTTTAAAAATTTTGCGACTTCTTTTATGATTTTGTCTCCCTCTTCCACACCGTAAAAGTCGTTTATTTCTTTAAAGTCGTCTATGTTTATTATGGCTATGAAGTTGTTTTTTATGTCGTTTATCAGTTTTTCTCTGTTTGGAAGGTTTGTAAGTTTGTCGCTAAACATATTTTCTATAAGCTCGGTTGTTTTCTTTTCTACTTCTAAGTGGAGGTTTTGATTGATTTTTTGTAAAAGCTTATTTTTGGACTCTATTACTTCTTCGTAGGAGTTTACTATTTTTTTAACTGAAGCGTTTAGTTTTTTGATGATAAAATGAATCAAAAGCAAAGTAACGGCTGATAAAATCAGATAAATTGCTATTAGTTTTTTTATTTCGTATTTAAAGGCTTTTTCTTTTTTGTATAGAATTTTATTTATGTCGTCTATGAAGATGTTTGAGACGATAATCCAGTTCCAAGGTTTATAAATTTTTATGAATTCAATTTTTTTAGAATGATTGTTTTTAGTATTGTTTGATGTTATGAATTGATTGTCGGTAAAATTTTTTAAATTTTGTTTATTTAAAAAACTTCCTTCCAAGTTTGGATTTATCGGATTTATGATAATTTTTATTTTGTTATTTTTTATTTCATATATTGAAATGTATCCGTTGTTATTCGGGCCAAATTTTATATTATAAATAATTTGCTTTAAGCGTTGTTGAATTAATCTATCTATTTTTTTTTCGTAACTACAAGTTGTAAGAAGATAATTATCGAATATGTGTTGAAATGTTATTTTTATACCTTTAGGAGTATAGTGAGTATAATAAATATCGTTTTTATGTTGGGTTAAAAGTTTTTTAATCACGTTTTTTCTTTTGGTTTTATTGTAATCGTTTAAATTTGTATAAATTGGATTTGCGTTTAAGTCGCTTAAGGTAAAAAATACGAGGTTATCCATACGGTCTATATTTTTTAAAACGGTTTTAAACTGCTCTTTTTTGGATATAGATAAAATTGCTTCTGTAGATAGATTGAATGTTTTTAGTTTTTCTTTGGTGGATTGATATTTTTCGTTTCTTATGGTGTCTATGAGTTTTATAAGGTTTTCCGTTTGGTGTTGCATCATTAATTTTTGATGTTCGATGAAATTTGTTTTTATAAAGTTTTTTTCAGTGGAATATTTTTTATAAATAACAAAAAAAGTGATAGTAAAAAAAGAAAAAATTAAAAACAACGTTGTTATATAAATAGATAAAACGTTTTGTTTTAATATTTTATTCTTAAAATGTTCGCTTACTTTCATTATTTAAGTTTTCCTTTGCTACTTTATCTAAAATACCGTTAATAAAGCTTTTGGCTTTATCCTCTGAAAAGTTTTTTGCTATTTTTATAGCTTCGTCTATTGCGATTTGATAAGGTGTGTCGGTGTATAAAATTTCATAAATACCCAGTCTTAAAATCTGTTTGTCCACTTTATCGAGTCTATCAAAACTCCAGTCTATTAAATGGTCTTTTATAATTTCGTCTATTTTGTCTATATGCTCAAGAACGCCTTTTAAAAGTTTTCTTGCAAACTCCGCTTTAGAACCTTTTACTTTTTTGTCTTTTAAAATTTCTTCAAATTGAGAAACTGCTTTGTCGTTTCCCATCTCCTGTGCGTAAAGGGTTTGAATTACTGCTTCTCTTGCGTGTGTTATTGTTGCCATTATTGCCTCCAAATTTTTATTGCGAAAATTAATAATACTAAATTAATAATACTATAAAAGTTTCCGGTACTAGTATTAATGTCATTTTTTCAATTGTTAAGGGAGCGAAAAAATATTTAAAAAATCTTAAAAAAGCTCCCGTACATAATAAAACTAAAATGCTTATAAACAGATAAAAGTCTATTTGGTTTTGTAAATCGAATTTCATCTTTTAAAGTTTAGCGTAAAGATTAATCATTTCAATTAATCCTACCATTGCTTCAAAACCTTTATTCCCGGCTTTTGTTCCGGCTCTTTCAATTGCTTGTTCGATTGTATCTGTTGTAAGAAGACCGAATGTTACTGGGATATCGTTTTGGAGCGTTACGTTTGCTATACCTTTTGTAGCTTCTGCGGCTACGTAATCAAAATGAGGAGTTGCTCCTCTAATTACTGCTCCCACTACACAAATTCCGTCATATTTTTTTGTGTTAATAGCTCTTTTTAAGGTAAACGGAAGCTCAAACGCCCCGGGTACTAAAATAAGGTCTAGGTTTTCGCTTTTTCCACCGTTTCTTAAAAACGCGTCTTCTGCTCCTTCTACCAGTCTGTCCGTAATTAAATGATTAAATCTACTGGCGATAATCGCTATCTTTTCGTTTCCTTTTAAAGTTAAAGTTCCTTCGATTTTATTCATATTTTCTCCTTTAGTTACACTTTCTTATACATTCTATTTGATTTAACGTTTCTTCCAAGATTTGAGGTGTTATCATATTCGGTCCGTCACTTAATGCTTCATCCGGATTATAGTGGGTTTCAAAGAAAAATCCGTCAACTCCAACAGCTGCGGCTGCACGGCTTAAAATCGGAACGTATTCTCTTTTTCCACTGCTTTTTCCACCTGCACCTCCGGGCATTTGAACGCTATGAGTCGCGTCGAATATTGTCGGAGCGAATTTTCTCATAATAGCTAGGCTTCTCATATCAACTACTAAATTTCCGTATCCGAATGTCGAACCTCTTTCAGTTAGCCATACTCCGTATTTTTTGGAGTTTTCATATGTCGATTCTTTACATCCTCTAGTTTTCAATACTTTTAAAACCGAATATTTCATATCTTCCGGGTTCATAAATTGACCCTTTTTGATGTTTATGATTTTATCGGTTTTTGCAGCTTCTACTAGTAAGTCGGTTTGTCTGCAAAGAAACGCAGGTATTTGCAATACGTCCACAACTTCGGCGGCTTTTTTGATTTGATATGTTTCGTGGATGTCCGTTAGAAGTTTGTATCCGAATTTTTCTTTTACTTCGTTTAATATTTCAAGACCTTTTTCAATTCCAGGACCTCTATAAGAGTTTAGAGAAGTTCTATTGGCTTTGTCAAAACTTGCTTTGAAGTAAAAGTTATATTTTTCGTTGTATGGTTTTAAATATTCGGCGATTTTAAAAATCTGTTCTTTGGATTCAATTACGCAAGGTCCTGCTATTAAAATCATTATTTTCCTTTTTTTTATAATTATAGCAATTTTTTGTTTTTTCTTTTTAAAATATTCAAATAAAGGTTTTGGCTTTGTTTATAAAAAATTATATAATTACCAAAAGAAGGAGTAAAAATTGGAGCTTTGAAACTAAAAAAATTCGGTAGAGTTTTTAAGAGAATTTGAGAAAAATTTAGAATGTGAAAATTGCGAAGTATTTATTGCTTCGATTGAGTGGAAGATAGATGATTTTAATATAGTCTAGCCTGATGTGAGTATATTTTGTGAAGATTGGGAGGATAAAAAGTATTTAACTTCAACTCCTCCGGTGATTGTAGAGGTTTTAAGTCTATCAACGGCTATAAATAAATTTAAAATATAAGCTTTATGAGAGGGTAGGGGTTAAATGGTATGTTTTAATCAACCCTGAAGATAAAGAGGTTAAGTTTGATAAAAGTTTTGAATTTGAGTAGGATGGATACAAAACAAAAATAGATTTTGAAAGGGTGTTTAATGGTTTTAAGTAAATACAGTGCAAGTGGGAACGATTTTGTAATTTTCCATACATTTAAAAAAGAAGATAGAAGCAGTTTGGCAAAAGAACTGTGTGATAGACAAAACGGAATAGGGGCAGATGGGCTTATAGTAATTTTACCTCATAACGAATATGATTTTGAGTGGCAGTTTTATAATGCCGACGGAAGTGAGGCTGAAATGTGTGGCAACGGAAGCAGAGCAGCAGCTCATTATGCTTATACTAATAATTTGGCTCCTAAAAAAATGAAATTTTTAACACTTGCTGGAGTAATTGAAGCTGAAGTTGACGGCGATGTGGTTGAATCTATGCTTAGTCCTTATAAATTAATAAAAGACGAGTTTGAAGAAGAGGGGCTTAAGTGGAAAATATATGATACCGGAGTGCCTCATTTGGTTACATTAAGTGGTATTGATAAATACGATAAAGTTTTGGCTTCTAAAATGAGATATAAATATAACGCTAATGTAAATTTTGCAGAAGTAAAAAATAATAAGCTTTATGTACGTACGTATGAAAGAGGTGTAGAAGATGAAACACTTGCTTGTGGGACCGGAATGTGTGCTAGTTTTTTGGTGGCTAGGGATTTGGGATTGATAAAAGATGAGGTTTTAGTTTATCCTAAGAGTAAAGAAGAACTTAAAATAAGATTACAAAACGGCAGACTTTATTTTAAAGGAAAAGTTAGAAACACATTTTTAGCCGAATATAAAATGTAACTATTAGTAACACTTCTAATAAAAGATTAAATTACTCTTTTTTCTTTTTCTGTTATGCTACAAATAAAAAAAGGAGGCGATATGCCGACATTAACAAAATTAAAAGGTAACGCGATGTAGCACTTTACGGAAATCAAGTAAACGTAGATAATAACGCTCCTGTGGTAACTGTTACTAAACAGTGCACTTGAAGAAGTAACTATTGGTGGAGCTTAAGATAAAGTTACAACTAATTGTAGCTGTACTAAGCCTTGATACTCCAGTATGTGCAATGGAAACTACTAAATTTAACAACGAAGCTGCTTTAGTTGAGGGTGCGACTGTTTATGTTGTATCAATGGACTTACCGTTTGCAGCTAAGAGATTCTGTTCTACTGAAGGAATTGAAAATCTTCAAGTTTTAAGTGATTTTAGAAATAAATATTTTTCATCAGCTTATGGAACTTTAATTGCTGAAGGACCACTTAGAGGACTTAGTGCAAGAACTATTTTTGTAGTTGGGAAAGACGGAAAAATTACTTATAAAGAATTAGTAGACGAAATTATTGCAGAGCCTGATTATGAAGCTGCTTTAAACGCTTTAAAAGAATCTGCGGCTAAATAATTCTCTCTCCTTGACTTTTCCCCTTTTTTATTGAGATAATTGCATAACCAAAAGGAGTGTTAGGTATGGATTTTAATAAAGAAACATCTATTGGTTATGCATTGACTACCACTTTAAATTTACTTCGTAAACATTTTAATAAAAAAATAAAAAAGTTTAATTTAAGTTCCGAACAGTACGGAATGTTAAAATTAATAGACAAAATGGGAAGTTTAACCCCTACTCAACTGGCTTCTTTGTTAAATAGGGATAAAGCTACTATTACAAGGATTATTAAATCTTTGGAATCTAAGGAATTTTTGGAAAAAGAGTATATTAACAGCAGGTCTTTTGTATTGCATTTGACAAATTCCGGAAAAGAGAAACTGGTTTTGGCAGATAAAATTACAAAAGAGTATCATAAGAAGATAGTAGATGAAGTAGGGGAAGAGAATTTGATGAGTTTGCTTAATACGTTAAGTAGAATAAGAAATATTTTTGAAGGGGATGAATGAAAAAGTTATTAATTATAATCGGTTTTAGTCTTTTTTTAAGAGCTGAAGTTTTGGATGAAATAAAAGCAGTGGTAGATAATATTCCTATTACTTCTTATGATATTCAAAAAATAAAAAAGAATAAGAACATAGGAGATAAAGAGGCTTTGAATTATTTAATTCAAAAGAGTTTAATTGAAAGTGAGATAAAAAAAAATGGAATTAATGTGGATGATTTTGAAATAGAAAATACAATGGAAAAAGTAGCTAAAAGTAATGGTATGAGTTTATATGAGTTTAAAAGTATTTTACTTCAAAGAGGAGAGTATGAAAAGTTTAAAAACCAGCTAAAAGAGAGTCTATTAAGAGAGAAACTTTTTAATCAGATAGTAAAAAGAAAATTAAATATCTCGCCTCAAGAAATTAAAAACTACTACGATACGCATAAAAATGAGTTTTCTATTTTTAAAACCATTCAAGTAACTAAATATAGTGCGAATAATCCTCAAGTGTTAAAGGAGATTCAAAAAAATCCTTTGTTAAATGTTAAAGTAAATACTCAAACTCAAGTTTTTTCTTATGAAGAGTTACCTCTTAATTTACTGTTTTTGTTTAAAAATACAAAAGTAGGGGAATTTACTCCTATTATAAACGAAGGGCTCGGTTACAGTATGTATTATGTTGCTAGAAAAGACGGAAAAGTTATATTGCCTTTTGAAAAAGTAAAAAATATTATTTTTAATAAACTCGTATCTCAAAAAAGAGAAAATATTTTAAAAGATTATTTTGCTAAGCTAAAAAATAGGGCGTATATAAAAATTTATAATTAAATTTTACAAGAAGAGGTTTATATATTCCTTTCTATTTTCTTAAATCCGTTTTCATAAATCCATATTTCAAATTCAATATTTTCTTTGTTTAATATTTCTTTTATTTTATCTTTTTCGTGTGTTAAGATTGCAACTCCACACTCTTTAAATATTTCATTGGGGACGGGGATAGATTTTATTTTTTCTGTTTTTAAAATCTTTTCTGCTTTTAAACCGGTTGGAATATCTTTAAAATGGAAATAGTAATAGCTGTTGAGATTGTCTGTTAATTTATAAATTATTTCTTTAAGATGAAGTCTTATACCAGCCGGTAAATATTTGAGTTTAGCCATATTTAGTCCTTAAATTCTGGGATATTGCAACTTTTTATTTCTTTTTCTCTTAATTGTCCACACGCCGCACTAATATCCATTCCTTTACTTTTTCTTATTGTACAAAGAATTCCTTTGTTTATTAAATAGTTTTGGAATTTTTTCATAGTTTCATCATCCGGTCTTTTAAAGTTGGTTCCGGGATAAGGGTTAAAGTATATTAAATTGACTTTGCTTGGAATTCCGTTTAACAGTTTAACAAGTTTTTTTGCTGATTCTATATTGTCGTTTACATCTTTAATTACTAAATATTCAAACATTACTTTCTTTCTTTTATCAACCGGAAATTCTCTAATTGCTTCAATTACGCTTTTTATATTGTAAGCTTTGTTTAGAGGGATGAGTTTTTCTCTTAGTTTATCATCAACTGCGTGTAGTGAAATTGCTAAGTTTACTCCTAAATTTTCGTTACCTAACTTTTTAATTTTAGGGGCTATTCCGGAAGTCGATACCGTTTGACGTCTAGGGGATATATTCATTCCGTCTTGATGAGCTAAGATTTTTATTGCCTTTACCAATGCATCGTAATTATCAAGAGGTTCGCCCATTCCCATATAGACTATATTTAAGGCTTTGTTTTCATTAAAGTTTTTAAATTTTTTCATCCACCAAACTTGTGCTACTATTTCTCCGGCACTTAAGTTTCTTATAAATCCTCCTTTTGCTGTTAGACAAAAAGCACATCCGACCTTACATCCGACTTGAGTTGATACACAAACCGTATATTTTGCTTCTTTTATTTTTCCGTCTTTAATTTCTTCGTCTTTCATTTTAATAAGTACCGTTTCGACAGTATGGTTATCGTGCATTTTAAACAAAAATTTTGTTGTTCCGTCACTTGCTATTTCGTGGTTTACAAGTTCTAAAGGGTTTATAATAAACTCTTCTTTTAATTTTGCTTTTAAGTCTTTCGGTATATTTTTCATTTCTTCAAAATTATCCACATATTTTCTATAAATCCAGTTGTAAAGCTGTTTAATTCTAAATTTAGGTTCTATTCCCATTTCTAGGAGTTCTTCAGGTAAATAATTCATAAATATTTTTTTATTCATATTTTTCCTTTATAATGTTTTTTTCTATAAGGGTTGTTATTAAAAGCTTTTTAGCTTTTTTTATGTTTGATAAGTACTCTTTATGAGCTTCTTTATGACAAAAATTTGTGATTATAAAAATTCCGATTGTTGGAATTTTAAACTCTTTTGCTACGCTCATTACAGAGTAAAACTCCATATTTTCTGCCTGAATATTTAATTTTAGGTATTTTTTTGCTATTTCTTCATTGGTTGTTATATAGTTTGATGAGTTTATTATTGTTTCACGGGAAACATCTTTTGCAAATGAAATTATATTATCTATTGGCGAATAACATTTTTTATTTAAAAAACATTGTTCTATATTGGAAGCACTTTGAGTTTGTATAATATCAAAAATCTGTTTATTCCCATAGCTACCAGCAGTTCCTATAAATATAAGATAATCGGGTTTGTCAAACAGACATAATCTAGTGAGATTTATAGCAGAGTTAATTAATCCGACTCCTATAGGGGTAGCGAAATTAAATGTTTCTTGATTTCCAGCACTGATTATTTTTATATTCATTCTTTCAAAAACTCCTTGTTTACTTCTTTTAAGATCTCTTTTTTTAGAGTTTTGTTATAGTCATTATAAAATCTTTTTAAAAATTTTTCTATAAAATTTACTCCTTGAAATCTATTAAGAGTTAAATCAATAACGTGTTGTTTTAACTGATATTCGTTTTTGGGATACTTTACTCCCATAAACGGACTAAGAATTGAGACTATAATTCTTGCAGATATTGAGCTTTCTTCTTTATATATTTCTTTTAAAAGTTGTTTATACGCTTTTTTTGCGTTTTCTTTATCGTTTTTAATTATATACAAATTTACTAGATATGATAAAAAGAGGAGATTATTTGATTTATTTATTTTTGAAATTAGCAAATCTGTTTTTTTATTTGCAGCTAAAACTTTTATATTATTTGGAAAATATTTAAGTGCATATTTACAATGATAACTGTCACCTGTGTAAAAATATAAATCCCTCATACAGATTAAAGCTTTTATATAATCTCTTTTATCATATTTTTCTAATACTCTTAATTCTTTGCTTGAGAGTTTTTTTAAATCTTTTTTAGGCAGTGGAGTATAGCCATACTTTTTGACTACATTGTCAATACCACTTGCACAAGTTAAATTTCTTTTGAAGAATTTTTCTTTATTTGTAAAATATTCAAACAAATCCCATCTTTTGCTTTTTGCAATATAACAAGTTGTAAAATCGCTTATTTTTATATTGTGTTTTTTTAGTAATTTATCTATTTTTTTATAGTCCCCTTGAAAAATTGCCATATATGGTTCAGCAAGTGAGTGGGTAGTAATTTTAAGATTGCAGTTTAAAAGTTTATCGGCTTTATTGTATTTTTCGTTAATTAAAAAAGTAATAATGGCTTCTTCTCTTTTATAAGGGTCTAATTTTTTAAAATCTTTACAGTTTTTTATTTTTAAATATTCATAAGTTTCTTTCATAGTGGTAAACTGGTAATTAACAGTAGGTTTTAAGTATTTTAAAGATTTGATTGAATTGGTTTTTATTGCTTTTTTTAGCTTTTTTGTGTTATCAAATTGAGTATTGCAACAGACTATTATCTCTTTTGTGGTTTTATTATTTTCAAATATTTCAGTGGCTATGATTTTTTTATATGTGTAGGTTTTGTTATCTATTTTTATAGTGTAGGAGTTTTCATTTGCAAATAAAATTATTGAAAAAAAGAGATATTTTAAACGTTTCACATGAAACATTACTTACAATCCAAAAGAATTTTATATTTTTCTTTGATAGTTGTAGGTTTAGTGATTATTTTTTCTTCATTCGGGCTTAAAAATATTATTTTTTTTATTAAGCAGTTTTTATATGTGGATTTTAATTTTTGAATGATATTATATTGAAGTTTATCTTTGTGTATTATGGTTATTTTTATGTTTTTAAATTTAGCATCGTCCGGGGCGTAAAAGTCGTTATTTAACCACATATTTATCTGTTTCGAATCTCCTACTAAAATATATCCTTTTTCGGTTTTTATAAATTTAAAAGGAAATGATAAATCTTTTTTTTTTGTTTCTATTAAAATTGCATTTTTATCCGGTATTACATATTTTGTATATATTTCAGTAAATTCCACTTTAAAAGCTGACAGTAAAAGAGGAAAAAAAAGGAGAAGTTTTTTCAATTTATATCCTCACGCTTATAGAATTTTCTTTTAGATAGTTTTTCAAATCCATAATATCAATTTCTCTAAAATGAAAAATACTAGCAGCAAGTGCTGCATCTGCTTTGTGTTCAAATACTTCTTTGAAATGTTCCATTTTTCCGGCTCCTCCACTTGCGATTACCGGTACGTTTACAAGTGAGGAGATTTTTTCTGTAATTTCTATATTAAACCCGGCTTTTGTGCCGTCTGCATTCATTGAAGTTAAAAGAATTTCGCCGGCACCTCTGTCTACTACTTCTTTTGCCCACTCGATTGCATCAAGTCCGGTATCTTCGCGTCCACCTTTTATAAAAACATTCCATTTGTTAGGAGTCACTTTTTTAACGTCAATTGCAACTACAATACATTGACTTCCAAATCTTTTAGAAGATTCGTTTATAAAATTAGGGTTTTTAACTGCAGCCGAATTGATTGAAACTTTATCACATCCTACGTTTAATAAATCATAAATATCGTTAAGTTCGCTTATTCCTCCTCCGACGGTTAAGGGAATAAATACTTCACGGGCTACTTTTTTGATGATATCAACTATAGGTTTTCTTCTTTCATAACTTGCTGTAATATCTAAAAAAGTCAGTTCGTCCGCTCCTTCTTCATTATAACGGATTGCAGCTTCTACAGGGTCTCCGGCGTCTCTTAACCCGACAAAATTTACTCCTTTAACCACTCTTCCGTCTTTTACATCAAGACAAGGGATAATACGCTTTGCAAAATAGTCCATTAAAAGCCTTTTTTGTTATAATTTTATCAAACTATTTACATTAAAAAAAGGATATGATATAATCAAGGCAAAGAAAAAATTCGGACAAAACTTCTTAAAAGATAAACATTATTTGGAAAAAATCGTCGAAGCGATGCCCAACACCAATAATTTGGTAGTAGAAATTGGACCTGGCTTAGGCGATTTAACGGAAAAGCTGCTGGAAAAAAGAAGAGTAAAAGCAGTAGAAATTGATACTGATCTTTGTGAAATTTTAAAAGAAAAATTTCCAAATTTAGATTTGATATGTGATGATGTTTTAGAAATTTGGCAAGATAGCTTAGTGGATGATAAGTATGATTTAATTGCAAATTTACCTTATTATATTGCAACGAATATAATTTTAAAAGCTTTAAAAGATAAAAATGCAAAAAACATACTTGTTTTAATACAAAAAGAGGTTGCGGATAAATTTTCGGCTAAAGTTGGAGATAAAAACTACTCCTCTTTAGCTATTTTAGCTAATAGTGTGGCTAATGTTAAAAAGCTGTTTGATATACCTCCTGGAGCTTTTGTACCGGCTCCTAAGGTTATGAGCAGTGTAATTTTATTTGAAAAGTTTAAAGATTCATATGATGAGGATTTTGCAAAATTTTTAAAAATTGCTTTTGCAAATCCTAGAAAAACTTTAAAAAAAAATTTGTCTGTAAAATATAAAAACTTTAATCCCGAAGATTTTGACCTTGCCAAAAATATAAGACCTCATCAAGTAGACGGCTCTACTTTTTTCCGGCTCTTTTCTAAAGTGCGCTAGGCTTTAAAGAAAGGAGTTAAAAATGGAAGAAAAAAATCAAAAAGCCGTGTTTAATAAATCTTCAAGAAAAATCGTTCAAAAAAAAGTTGATCCTAAAAATTTTGTTTGGTTTAAAGATTTAAACAAGGCTTTTAATGAAAATGAAAAAATACAGCAAGCGAGACTCAATTCGCACACAAAAATAGATAATAATGCAAAAGGATGGGTTAGATTTACCCCTCTTGGAGGACTTGATGAAATAGGTGGAAACTGTGCGGTACTTGAAACGGAAAACAGTGCCGTTATTATAGATTGTGGTATGAGTTTCCCAAATGAAGATATGCACGGAGTTGATATTTTAATTCCGGATTTTAGTTATTTAAGAGAAATTCGTCACAAAATTAAAGGTCTTATTATTACTCACGGACACGAAGACCATATAGGAGCTGTGCCGTATCTTTTTAAAGAAATGCAATTTCCAATTTACGGAACGTCTCTTCCTCTTGCAATGATAGAAAACAAATTTAAAGAGCATAAGCTTTTGCAGTATAAAAGTTATTTTAGAAGTGTAAAAAAGAGAATTCCTATTCAAATCGGGGATTTTAAAATAGAGTGGATTCATATGACTCACTCAATTATTGACTCTTCATCTCTTGCTATTCAGACACCGGTTGGTACTATTATTCATACGGGTGATTTTAAAATAGATCATACTCCTATTGACGGATATGCACCGGATTTACATAGATTTGCTTATTATGGGGAAAAAGGGGTTTTAGCACTTTTTAGTGATTCTACAAACTCATATAAACCGGGAGTGACTCCAAGTGAGAGTGTGGTAGGAAAAACATTTGATAACCTTTTCCTAAAAGCTACAGGTAGGGTTATTATGTCTACATTTTCTTCTAATATTCATAGAGTGTATCAAGCAATAGAAAGAGGTATTAAATACGGTAGAAAAGTTTGTATAATCGGTAGAAGTATGGAACAAAACCTAAATGTAGCAATGGATTTAGGATATATTAAACTTCCAAGAGATATTTTTATAGACCCTTATGAAATAGGGAAATATGAAGACCATGAAATATTAATAGTTACGACGGGAAGTCAGGGCGAGAGTATGAGTGCTTTATATAGAATGGCGATTGATGAGCACAGACACGTAAAAATTAAAGAGGGTGACCAGATTGTTATTTCTGCAAAAGCCATTCCTGGAAACGAACCGACAGTTTCTCAACTTATAAACTTTTTAATGAAAAAAGGTGCAAAAGTAGCTTATCAGGATTTTAGTGAAATTCACGTATCAGGACATGCTGCCCAAGAAGAACAAAAACTTATGCTTCGTCTTGTAAAACCTAAATATTTCTTCCCGGTACACGGAGAATATAATCATCTTGTAAAACATAAAGAGACGGCTATGAGTATCGGGATGGATGAAAAGAATATATTTGTTATGGAAGACGGAGAACAGTGGGAAATTACTCCAAAGAGAGTTAGAAAAGTTAAATCCGTAAAAGTAGGAAAAATTTATATTGACAATCAAATTAATGAAAAAATAGAAAACGATATTGTAGTAGATAGACAAAAACTGGCGAATGAGGGTATTATTATGATAGTTGCCCAAGTGGATAAACAAAATAAAAAACTTATCTCACGTCCTCGTGTGACAACTTACGGAATTATTGCGGATAAAGAAGATAAAAATTTTGCAAAAGAGATGGAAGATATTTTAATTAATTATATCAATCATGCCAAAGATTATGTGTATGAAAAAAACAGAATTTTTGAAAACGAATTAAGAAACGTTATAAGAAAACACGTATTTAGAAAAACGAAAAAATACCCTACAATCGTGCCGGTGGTTTACTTTATGTAAACCACCTTTCCTTAATTTTTCCTTAAAATTATGGTATAATATTAAATAATATATAAGTTTTAAGGAGGTTAATTATGTCTGAAAAAAATAAAAAAATAGAATATCCAAGAATGTGGGGTTTTAGGATTATAGGTGAAGATAAAGAAAAAATGCGTCAAGCAGTAAAAGAATGCATAAACAACCAAGAATGTAATGTGGAAGACAATAAATCTCACGGGAAATATCACTCCCAAAAATTTGAAGCATATGTTACAAGCGAGGAAGAGAGAAACGAATTTTTTAAAAGATTGCAAGAGCATAAGGATATTAAATTTGTTTTATAAATGTTAAAATTACATAAAAAAGGCTACAAATGATTACTCTGAATACTCCTATTGATATGCATCTGCATCTGCGTGAAGGTAAAATGCTTCGTGATGTAATTCCTTATACTTACAATCAGTTTGCGGCGGCTGTTGTTATGCCGAATTTAGTGCCTCCGGTTGATAATATTGATAGACTTTTGAGTTATAAAGATGAGATACTGCAAAATTCTAAAAATTTTACCCCTTTAATGAATCTGTTTATGAGAGAATATACAAAAGAGGAACTTGAAGTTTTAAAAGATGAAATATTTGCCATTAAACTTTATCCTGCCGGAATTACTACAAACTCTGAAGAGGGGGTAAAATCGATTGAAAACGTATACCCGGTGCTTGAGATTATGCAAGAACTGGATATTCCTTTATCGGTTCACGGTGAGACAAACGGATTTGTTTTAGATAGAGAAAGGGAATTTGCGGTTGTATATGAAAAACTTGCGTGCGATTTTCCAAACCTTAAAATTATAATGGAGCATATTTCAACTTACAATCTTGTGGAATTATTGGATAAATATGACAATTTATATGCAACAATAACGCTTCATCATCTTCTTTTAACACTTGATGATTTAATAGGAGGTTCTTTAAATCCTCATAATTTCTGTAAGCCTGTTGTCAAAACTCCAAAAGACAGAGACGCTTTGCAGAAAATAGTAAAATCAGGGCACAAAAAGGTAATGTTCGGAAGCGACAGCGCTCCGCATTCAATCAAAAATAAATTAAAAGGTGCCGCCGGACTTTTTAGCGCACCTGTAATTCTTCCGGCACTTGCCGAATTTTTTGAAGGAGATGTCGAAACGTTTCAAAAATTCATAAGCGACAATGCAAGAGAAAATTTTGATCTGAATATTCCTGAGAGGGAAGTGGTGCTTGTTGAAGAAGAATACATAGCCCCGCAATTAGTAGGTGAAGTTAAACCTATGTTTGCAGGTAGAAGATTTACTTATAGTGTAAAAAATTTTTAAAATTTTTTCTTATCTCTTCTTCCCCGTAAAATCGGACAAAAACATCCTATTAAGACAAAAAGAGTCCCGAAATCAAGGCATTTTATAAGGATAAATTAAGAAAAAAAGATATATAATTCCGATTATAAAGACACACTCAGGGAGTAAAAAATGAAAAAAGTGATAAAAAGAGACGGCTCAGTTCAAAACTATTTTCCTTATAAAATCGAAGATGCCATAAGAAAGGCTTTTGATGCTACGGGTGTAACATATGATGCGCATGTGTTTGAAGAGGTTATAAAGCAGATTCAAAAGATTGACACTCCCTAGGTTGAGTATATACAGGATTTGATTGAACATTCTTTGTATAAACACGGTTATTTTGACGTTATGAAAAATTTTATGCTTTATAGGCATTTACATAAATTACAGCGTGAAAATCTGCTTGAGAGGGAAGCTACATATATTAACTGCAATACGACGATTGATGAATATATTTCCAAACAGGACTGGAGGATTAACGCAAACTCAAATACCGGATATTCCCATGCAGGATTAATTAACAATACTGCGGGAAAAGTAATTGCAAACTACTGGCTTGATAAAGTATATTCCGCAGAGGAAGGCAGGGCTCACAGGGATGGGGATTATCATATTCACGATTTAGACTGTCTTGCACCTTACTGTGCGGGGTGGAGTCTGAGAAACCTTTTAAACGAAGGGTTTAACGGAGTTAGAGGCAGGGTTGAAAGCAAACCGCCCGCACATTTTAGAAGTGCTTTGGGACAGATGGCAAATTTTCTTGGAATTCTTCAGAGCGAATGGGCTGGTGCTCAGGCGTTTAGCAGTTTTGATACGTATCTTGCGCCTTATGTGTTTAAAGACAAATTATCATACAATGAAATAAAAGAGGCTATTGAGAGTTTTGTATATAATCTGAACGTACCGGCAAGATGGGGACAGAGCCCTTTTACGAATATAACCATTGATTTTACCGTGCCTGATGATTTGAAAGACCAGATTCCGACGCGTAACAATAAACATCTTTTTGACGGAATTGAAGATGAAGAGCTTCTTAAAAGACTGCAAAAAAGAAACCCTAAAATTAAGAAATTAACGGATGCCACATATAAAGATTTCGAACCAGAAATGCAGGAAATTATAAAAGCGTTTTATGAAGTAATGACAAAAGGTGATGCAATAGGTCAGCCTTTTACGTTTCCTATCCCAACCGTTAACATTACCGAAGATTTTGACTGGGATTCACCGGCGGCTCAGGCTCTTTGGGAAAATACGGCAAAAATCGGAAGCAGTTATTTTCAAAATTTTATAGGCAGCCAGTATATCATTGATGAAAACGGAAACAAAGTAAGAAACCCCAACGCTTATGAGCCCGGGGCTGTCAGAAGTATGTGCTGTAGGCTTCAATTAGACCTCAGAGAGCTTCTAAAAAGAGGCGGAGGACTGTTCGGTAGTGCCGAAATGACTGGAAGTATAGGGGTGGTAACCATTAATATGGCAAGGCTCGGGTATCTTTATAAAGGTGATAAAGAGGCTTTGCTTGAAAGACTTGCAGAGCTTATGGATTTGGCTAAATCGACGCTTGAGAAAAAACGAAAATTTGTTCAGGAAATGTACGATAGAGGCTTATATCCTTATACGAAAAGATATCTTCCGGGATTTAACAACCACTTCTCAACCATAGGCGTAAACGGTATGAACGAAATGATAAGAAATTTTACGAGTGATAGGGAAAATATCGCAACTGAATGGGGGGTTGAATTTGCAAAAGAAATTCTTGAATTTATGAGGGAAAGACTTAAAAAATATCAGGAAGAAACAGGAAATCTTTATAACCTTGAGGCAACCCCGGCGGAAGGGACTACTTACAGATTTGCAAAAGAGGATAAAAAAAGATTTCCGAACATTATTCAGGCCGGGTTTGAAAACGCGCCGTATTATACGAACTCTTCACAACTTCCTGCCGATTATACGGACGACCCGTTTGAAGCACTTGAACTTCAGGACGAACTGCAAACGTTATATACAGGAGGAACGGTTTTGCATCTGTATATGAGCGAAAAGCTAAGCTCGCCCGAAGCCGCTAAAAGGCTTGTAAAGAAGGCGATAAGTAATTTCAGATTGCCTTATATTTCAATTACACCGGTATTTTCCGTATGTCCTAAACACGGATATATTCCGGGTGAGTATGAATACTGTCCTTACTGTGACGCGGAACTGCTTGAAGAAATGGAAAATGGAAAATGAATAAAAATTTTAAATTAAAGATTTCAAAGGAGTTAAGATGGTTGAAACAAAAAAATTGAGTAAAGAAGAAATGTTGGAAAAGTTAAAAGAAAAAAGACAAAAATGCATGGTTTATACAAGGGTTATGGGTTATCACAGACCTGTTGAGAGTTTCAATATAGGCAAAAAAGCCGAACACAAAGAAAGAAAATTTTTCAAAGAATGTTAGGCATATATTCTATTCAAAAATTCTCCTCTCTCGATTTTCCGGGAAGGCTTTGTGCTATTTTATGGTTTAACGGATGCAATATGCGTTGTCCTTACTGCTACAATAAAGATGTTGTATTCGGTCAAAAACAAATAGAAGAAGATGAGGTTTTGGAATTTTTAAAAAAGCGCGTGGGACTGCTTGACGGGGTTAGTTTTACCGGAGGGGAAGCAACTCTATATAAAAACCTTATACCTTTTAGTGAAAAAATAAAAAAGATGGGTTTTGAAATCAAGCTCGATACCAACGGTGTCAATTACGATGTAGTAAAAGAATTGGTTGATAAAAAACTTGTTGATTACATTGCGCTTGATTTCAAAGCACCACCCAAAAAGTTTGAAACCGTTACTAAAAACAAGCATTTTGACAAATATGAAAAAACGCTTGATTTTTTAATTGATTCAGATGTTGAATTTGAAGTGCGCACAACAGTGCATACCGGTTTGTTAGACGAAGACGACATAAACGAAATTATTAAAATCCTACATCAAAAAGGCTACAAAGGCACCTACTACCTTCAAAACTTCTTCGAAACCGACAAAGAAACAATAGGAAATATATGCCCTCAAAAAAGAAAACTCGACATATCTAAAATAATAGACTTAATTCCTGTGGAATTTAGGAATTTTTGAAATTTGTTATAATTAAAAAAAAGGCTTTTAAATGGTGATTTTAAGTGAGGGTAATTCAAAAATTTTTGAAATTGATAAAGATTTGTTTGAAGAGGTGAAAAATTATCTCAAAAATTTAAGTAAGAAAAAAAGTAAAACTTTTTCTTATATTGATGATAACGGAGATAAAATAGTAGTAATCGGGGATGAAGAGTATGTGGTAGCGACAAATGATGATGTAAAAGCTATTTTAAGTGCTAAAAAAGATGATTTTTTAGATGAAGATGAAGTAAAAAGAATTCTTAATGTATAAAGTAAAATATCATAAAAATGTCGTTAAGTTTTTACAAAAACAGGATAAAAAATTGTAAAAAAAATTATCGGTTTTTTTGATGAAATAAAATATGACCTTAATTTTAAAAATTATGATGTAAAAAAATTAAAAGGCTTTGAAAATAGTTACAAATTAAGAATTTCAAAATACAGAATTATTTTAACCATTAAAAACAATGAGCTATTAATAGAAGTAATAAAATCTGATAGCAGAGGAGATATTTATAAATGAATCTGTTTGATTTATACTATGAAGATTATGAAAAATGGTTTGAAAAACACCAAGAAATTTATGAAGAAGAACTGAAAACCATAAAATCCCTTCTGCCTGAGGGTAGGGGAATGGAAGTTGGGGTTGGAAGCGGAAGGTTTGCCGCACCTCTTGGTATCAAATCCGGGATAGAGCCGAGCCGTAAAATGGCTGAAATTGCAAGAAAAAGAGGCATTAAAGTAGTTGAAACCACGGCTGAAGAGATGGATTTTAATAGTGAATTTGATTTTATTCTGATGGTTACGACAATATGCTTTGTAAAAGACCCGCTTAAAACCATTCAAAACTGTTACAAGGCTTTGAAAAAAGGCGGATATCTTTTAGTTGCATTTGTGGATTTAAATTCCCCTCTTGGCAGGATGTATGAAAAAAACAAACACCGTTCAAAATTTTACGCTCCCGCTACATTTTTTACAAAAGAAGATATAATTAATTTAATGAAAAAAACAGGGTTTAGAAATTTCGAGTGTAAAGAAAACCTATACGGCGATAGTCTTGAGAATCTTAAATTCGAAATAAATGACTGTAACGGTGGGGCTTTTAAGGTTGTAAGGGGTAGAAAATAATGGAAAATGTTGCAATGGAAAATAGAAAATGTAAAGGAATCAAATGAAATTTTCAATTGTGTTTGACAATTACGTTGCAAATGAGAAATTGGAGAGTTTTTGGGGATTTAGCTGTGTAATTAACGACTATTTTCTTTTTGATACGGGAAGTAACGGCAGGGTGCTTGTAAGAAATATGGCAAAAATGGGGTTTGATATTGATAATTTTAAATATCTTTTTATATCCCATCCGCACTGGGACCATATAGGCGGAATTGACAGTATAGTGGATGTAAACAGAAAAATGAGCCTTATTTTGCCAAATTCCCTTTCAAAACTTTATATCAGGGATTTAAAAAAGCTTTCACGTGAAACAATTGTTGTAAATCATGAGCCGAGAAAACTTTTCGGAAGTTTTTATTCCACTGGTGTAATGGAGCCTGTCGGTGAACAGAGCCTTGTAATTGATGAAGGGGAGTTTAGCGTTGTGGTGACGGGTTGTGCACATCCGGGAATTGTAAATATTGTCCGCCGTGCGATACAGATGCTAAACAAGCCGGTTTTATATGCGTTAGGAGGATTTCATCTGATGAGAAGCGGGGAAGATGAGATTATTGAAACAATAAGAGAGCTTAAAAATTTAGGTGTGGAATACGTAACGCCAACCCATTGCAGCGGTGATTTGGCAATTGAGATATTTAAGGATGCTTACGGGGAGAATTATATCCCGGGAGGTGTCGGAAGGATTATTGAGTTTTGATTAGGTTTTTGTTATTTTTTGTAGTATTTTTATGGGCGAATCCTTTGGAGATGTTAAATAAATATAGAACATTGGCGGGATTAAATATTTTATTTCTTAATAATTCTTTAATATGTGCTTCTAAAATGCATATTGATTACTTAAAAAAAAATAACTCTTTTTCTCATTATGAATCTATTTTAAAATTTCCTTTTTCCAGGGCTTTATCTTGTGGTTATGAATCTAGATTCGTAATAGAAAACTTATCTAAGGGAGAAATTGATTATAAAGAATCTATTAAAGATTTGTTTAGTGCTATTTATCATAGACTAGGGTTTTTAGATTTTAATATTAATGAAATAGGGTTTTATAATTATAAAAATATTTACGTGTATGAAATGGGAAATTCTTTTATAAATAAATTATGTTCGGAGAAAAATCGTATTTTATCAGGTGTGGCTGGAGTTTGTAAAGAATATGATAAACTTATACCTTTAGAAATTTTTAATTTTCAAATGAAACATAATCCTAAAGTAGTGGTGTGGCCTTATGACGGTATGAAAAATACTCCTGCCGTTTTTTACGATGAAGTTCCGGACCCTATGCCGGATTACGGAGTTTGCGGTTATCCTATAAGTATTAGCTTTAATCCTTATTATTTTAAAAATATTAAGTTGGTCTCTTTTAATTTGTTTTTAAAAAATAAAAAAGTTTCTGCTAAAATCATTGATTATAAAAATGATATTAATCATCTTTTAAAAAAGACTCAATTTGTCCTTTTCCCTTTAAAACGTTTAAAATATGGAAAAACTTATAAAGTAAAAGCTCAATTTTTAATAGATGGGAAGCTTTATAATTTCTCTTGGTCGTTTCAAGTGGAAAAACAAAAAAATTTATTAAAAGTTGAAGGTGTAAAAGCTTCTTTTTTTATAAAACCTAATATTACTTATTTTTTGTATTTTAAGCCTTTGAATAAATACGATAGAATTTTGAAAGTAAATTATAAATATAGTCCGAATTTAACCTTTTATAAAATAGGTTATAAAGATGCAAATACTTTATATTTTAGTATAAAAGGGAATTCGGGGAAAATAGTTATTAACGCAAATAATCGGTCCGTAAATTTGATAGTGAAAGAAAAATAAATTATCTTTTTTTTAATTCTTTTTCGATTATATCATCGTAAGCCCACTTTTTAAGTGTTTTTTCTATTAAATCTTGTGGAAGAGAAGGGGTGTCATACATTCTTTTTGCCGCTCTTTGTCTTTGTGCTTCATATAAAATTACGGCATTTGCTACCGATACGTTAAGACTTTGGCTCATTCCGTACATAGGAATTTTTACTTTTTTATCGGCATATTTTATACTTATATCACTTGCTCCTTCCACCTCGTTTCCTAATACTATAAGAGTAGGTTTCGTATAATCAATTTCCCTAAAATCAACCGTTTCATTATCAAGAAGTGTTACAACGACTTGATAACCTTCTTTTTTTATGTTTTTGTAAAAATCTTCAATATTATCAATATATTCGTGAAATATCCATTTGTGAGCTCCCATTGTAATTTCAGTATTCAATTTAACTTTTTTTTGATGTCTATAATAAAGTTTACCTATATTTACCGCATCGCAAGTACGTACTATTGCCGCAAGATTATGAGAAGAATAAACATAATCCATAAATACTCTTAAGGTGTTTTGACGCGTATATAATATGTTTTTCATTTTTTCAAAGCGTTCTTCACTTACAAGATACAAGATTTTTCCTTTTTGTTGAAATTATACTAAAAATGTCGTATAATAAAATTATATACAATAAGGTGTAAAATGAATGCAAAAATTATTTATAATGCCCCCAAATGTCAAGACAATAATTTAAGAAATTTAAATTCCATCTATTAAGCATACTTTAACTTTATGTAACATAAGTGATGAATGAAATCTTTTGTTATTGGAAAAATCGATAAAGTTTTTTATACCTTCTTGGTCCTATCAAAAAAACTGTGTAAATCCTAGAATAAGTTGCTAAAATAAAAATATCAAAGAAAGGATTTATATAAGGGAATTTTGAATCTTGAAGAATATAAAAGAAGAGTTGAATCAGAAAATCCAGTAACAATTGAAGAACTTGAAAATGAACTAAAAGTATCAATCAAAAGGATACAAACTTTCAAAAGATACGCTTTTTGATTATTTCGGTTATTTGGCGAATTCTTATGCTCTTTTTACTGTTCCTATTTTTAGAAGCTCCATTAAAGAAGAAAACAGAAACCCGAAAAAAGTGTTTATCGTCGATAACGGGTTTAATTATATTTTTAATATTTCTTTTTCGGATGAATATTCAAAACTGTATGAAAACTTGGTGTTTTTACATTTAAGAAGGAAATATCTGGGAATTTATTATTTCAAAGAAAAACAAGAAGTTGATTTTTTTATTCCTTATGATAATCTTTTAATTAACGTAAATTACAAAATTGATAATCAAGAAACTTTAAAAAGGGAAATATCGGCACTTAAAGAAGCGATGGAAAAATATAATATATCTGAAAGCTATTTAATAACATCTGATGAAGAAAGAGAAATAGAAGGAATTAAAATAGTGCCTTTGTGGAAATTTTTAATTACTTTCTAAACATACTCAAAAATAATCCCGCGGCTGCAAGTATAACAATCACAGGTGTCGGGGCTAAATCGTAAAAATAGCTGATAATTATTCCTCCTACGATAAAAATTGCCGATAGAACTGAACTTAGTAACATCATCTGATAAAATTTTTTGGTAAATTTTTCAGCAATAAGAGGCGGTATGGTAAAAAGGGCTAAAATCAAAATAATACCGATGGCTCTTACGCTCATAACGATTGTGAGGGATGTGAGAATCAGAAAATAGGTATAAAGCAAGTTACCGTTAATTCCTCTTACTTTAAGAAAATCGATATCGTAACTCATGGCAAGAAATCTGTTGTAAAGTATATTAATGGAAACTAAAAGCAGTAAATCGACCGCTATCATCATCCATAAGTCGCTGTTTTCGATTAACAGTATGTTACCGAATAGATAACTTAACGCATCCGCATTGTATCCGGGTGCGAGATTTAAAAATATAATACCCACACTCATCCCAAGAGCCCATATTACGCCTATAAGGCTGTCGGAGCGGTGTTTGTAATAAATGGTAATTACTGTAAGCAACAGGGTTAAAACAAGCGTAAAAAGTGTGGTTGAGAGCAGTATATTTACACCTAAAAATATTCCGATTCCTATACCTCCGAAACTTCCGTGAGCTATACTTCCGGTAATTGCGGTTGCTTTATTGATAACTATTAGGCTTCCTATTATTCCTATCGCAATACTGATGAGTATTCCGGCATATACGGAATTTCCTATTAAATCCCACACGATTCATCCTTTAAAAATTCGATTAATTCCACTTCGCAGAAATGTTTGTTTTTTGGAATGTTTAGTTTCGGTCCGTCGTGGATTACGGCTTTTTTGTTAATGAAGGCGATTTTATCCACCTTTCTTAAAAGTATTTTTATATCGTGGCTTACCACCACTCTTGTAATATCGAGGTTTTCGATGAGGTCTAGGATTTCTTTTTGTCCCGTAGGGTCGATGGCACTGGTCGGTTCGTCCATTACGATTATTTTAGGGTCGCTCACAAGTGCTCTGGCAATGAGAACTTTTTGTCTTTGTCCGCCTGAGAGATCTTTTATTTTGCGGTTTTTAAATTCGTGAATTTTTAGGATATTAAGTACTTCTTCGGCTTTTTCTTTGTCTTTTTTATCGTAAAAAAATTTACCTTTTTTAAGTCTGCCTTGTAATACTATATCAAACACGGTAATGGGAATATCAAGAGAAAAGTTTGTATGTTGGGGAACATATCCTATAATTTCGTTAACTTCATTAGGGGATTTTCCGTAAATTTTAATTTCGCCTTTTAAAGGCTTTAAAAATCCTAAAATTAGTTTAAGAAGAGTTGTTTTACCCCCGCCGTTTGGTCCTATTATCGACATAAATTCTTTGTCATTTAAATCGAAATTTATGTTTTCAAGCACCGTTTCTTTGTCGTATTTAAAATATAGGTTTTTTACTTCAAGTGCTTTCATTTAAGGATCTTTATCAGTTGATTAATCGTATTTTCCGGTTTAAGGTTTAGAGGTGAAATAATCGCAACTTTTGCTCCGATTTTAGCCGCTACGATTTTTGCGTATTTAGTCGGGAATTCGGGCGAAATTATTACCGTTTTTACGTTTTCTTTTTTAGCTAGTTTTATAATTTTTGCGAGATATGCGAAACTCGGGCTTTTTCCTTCTTTTTGTATTGCGATTTGATTAATGTGAAAATCTTCTGCGAAATAATAAAATGACGGATGAAACGTAATAAATGCTTTTTGACTTATTTTTTCGAATCCCTTTACTTCCAAAGAAGCTAATTCATTTATATAGTTTTTGTAATTATTCAGGTAGTATGTTTTGTTTTTCGGGTCGTTTGCGATTAATGTATCTGATACGACTTTTGCTTCAAGCTGTAAAAGTGCGGGGCTAAGCCAGATATGAGGGTTGTTTGTTGTTTTTATAAGACTACCGAAATAGACGATTTTTATGCTTGGGTTGATTTCTTTGATTTTTGAGAGGTATTTTTTATCAAACGGCACTCCGATTGTGAAATAGATGTCCGAATTTTTAAGCTTTTTTAGCTGTTTAAAATTCGGAGCGTATGTTGCCGGTGAATTGCCGGGTGGGACCATTACGTTAATGTTTACCTTATTTCCCCCTATTGCCTTAACAACGCCTTTTTGCGGCAATATTGTCACACTTATATTCAACGCAAAAAGCGGTGTTAATAAAAAAAAGTATAAAAATATTTTCCATTTTCCATTTTCCATTTTACATTTTTTTACATTCATCGCATATTCCTTTAAATTTAACTTCAATTTCCTCTATTTCATATTTACTGTAATTTGAAAGGTTTAAAATATCTTCGGCGTTAAAGGGTTTTAAACAAAAGATTTTTTTACAGATTTTACACTCGAAATGAGGATGAATAGGATTGTGGATTTTGCAGTTTAGTTCGTAAAATCCCACACCTTCGCTGTTTTTAATCTCCCTTATTGTCTGTTTTTCAAGCAGGTTTTTTAGGTTTCTGTATACTGTGGCTTTATCCACTTCTAAAATAATCTGCAACTCTTTTGCACTTAAAAGATGTTTTTCTTCAAGTAACAATGCTATTTTAAGTTCTGTTTTTTTAAGATTCTCAATATTTTTACAATTCATAATGAAATTATATCAAAATGCAACCGAGTTGCAAGATTGATGTTTTGAATTAAATTTTTTTAAATTACTTGAAAAAAAGAGAAAATTTGATATAATTCCAATTACATTCCGGCGTAGCTCAGTCGGTAGAGCAGACGGCTGTTAACCGTCGGGTCAGAGGTTCGAGTCCTCTCGCCGGAGCCATTTAAAATTATCAATTATAGTGACTGACACTTATTTTATTTTTAATAAAAGGCCAAAAGGCCTAATATTTAGAGGAGGTTTTAAAACTTTTAAGGAGGGGAAATTGAGTAGGAATTATATAAAAAAAAGCTTAATATTGGCTTAATTCTTTTTCAAATTCTCTATTTGTTAGTATATATTTATTATTCATAAATTCAAATTCCAAATAATAAGCGTGAAGCATTAATCTTTTTGCTCCTGTTTTTGCTATACGCTCTTTTTCATCTACCAATTTGTTTAAATATCTATTGGCAAAATCGTTATCAATCCCGTATAAAGGGTCTCCGACAATTGGATATCCTATGCTAAATAGATGTATTCTTATTTGATGTTGACGTCCGGTTAGAGGAATACACTCAACTAATGTATTCTTTCCTATTTGCTTTATAGGTTTTATAATTGTTATTGCTTCTTTACCTTCATCTGAAATGACAACTTTTACTTTTATATTTTCATCTTTATTTACTGCTATTGGCTTTTTAATAGTATATTTTTTGTCTAAATGCCCTTTTACCAATGCTAAATATTTTTTTTTAACATCTTTATTTTGAAATGCTACTTTTAAATAACTTTCTGCAAATTTATTTTTACTTGCAATAATAAGTCCGCTTGTCTCTTTATCAAGACGATGGACTAAGTTTGCTTCACTTCCCCATAAATTCCTTACATCATCTAAGAGACTTTTAGTATTTGCAAGTTTTTTAGGATGTACTGCAACTCCACTTGGTTTGTTAAATACACCAAAATGAGTAGTTTCAAAGATTGGTTTTAATCCATATCCGTTTGGTTCAAATATTATACACTTTAACTTTCCGCTAACTCTGGCACCTTTTTGGGTTATGCGTTTATCATTTACGCTAACTCTTCCTCTATCTATTGCTCTTTTTGCTTCCCTCATAGAAAAGCCGAGTTCTTTTATCAAAAAATCTATTAACTTAACGTCATTTACATCAAATTCTTTAACTACAAATCCCATCTTTTTACTTTATCATATCCGAAAAGTCTCTTTTATTGCCAATTGTCGTTAAATCGTCAAGACTTGTTAAACCTTTGTTTATTTCCCCTACATCATCATTTACTTTTCTTTGGAGTTTTTCAAGTTCTTCTTTATATTTTTTCATCTCTTCTTTCATCTCTTCAAGCTCTATCTCTTTTCTAATATCGGCTGTTGCATCTTTCCACATTCTTTTTATTTTTCCTATAAATTTTCCGATTTGTACCATAGTATCGGGGAGTTTTTCCGGTCCTAGAACGATTATTGCAATTATAGCGATAAAAAGGATTTCACTAAAACCTAAATCAGGCATTTTAAACCTTTTTTGTTGAATTATATCACAACTAAGCTAATTTGATACAATTACATTAAAAAAGGATAATTTATGGTTGAAAGATACGCAAGAGAGGAAATGAAAAAATTGTGGGATGAGAATGCAAAGTTTAATGCTTGGCTTGAAGTTGAAAAAGCAGCGGTAAAAGCTTGGAATAAACTCGGACTAATTCCTGATGAAGATATGGAAAAGATTATAAAAAATGCAAAATTTGACATAAAAAGAATTCACGAAATTGAAAAAGAAACAAAACACGATGTTATAGCTTTTCTTACAAGTGTTGCTGAGAGTCTTGGAGAAGAAAGTAGATGGGTTCACTATGGAATGACAAGCTCGGATACCATTGATACGGCGGTTGCTCTTCAAATGAGAGATTCGCTTAAAATTATTATCGACGATGTTAAAATGGTAATGGAGAGTATTAAAAAAAGAGCCATGGAACATAAATATACTTTGATGGTTGGAAGAAGCCACGGAATTCACGGAGAACCTATTACATTTGGACTGGTACTTAGTATTTGGTACGATGAAATGAAAAGACACCTTAAAAATCTTAAAGAGACTCTTGAAGTTATAAGTGTTGGAAAAGTTAGTGGTGCAATGGGTAATTTCGCTCACGCTCCAATTGAGCTTGAAGAATTAACTTGTGAGTATTTAGGTCTTAAACCTGCACCTATTTCAAATCAGGTAATTCAAAGAGACAGATACGCAAGATTAGCTTCTGCACTTGGTCTTCTTGCTTCAACAGTTGAAAAAATAGCGGTAAATATCAGGCATTTTCAAAGAACGGAAGTGTATGAGGCTGAAGAGTATTTCTCTAAAGGTCAAAAAGGCTCTTCGGCAATGCCTCATAAAAGAAATCCTGTTTTAAGTGAGAATATAACCGGACTTGCAAGAATCATAAGGAGTTATACGATTCCGGCTATGGAAAACGTAGCACTTTGGCATGAAAGAGATATAAGCCATAGCTCAACTGAAAGATTTTGGCTTCCGGATGCATTTATTACGACCGATTTTATGCTTTATCGTTTAAATAATATTATTTCTAATCTTGTGGTATATCCTGAAAATATGATGAAAAACTTAAATTTAACGGGAGGACTTGTATTTTCTCAAAGAGTACTCTTAGAACTTTCAAAAAGAGGAATTAGTAGAGAAGAAGCGTATAAAATCGTTCAAAGAAATGCTATGAAAGTTTGGGAGGAGCTTCAAAAAGGAAAAGCTCCTATAAATGAAAAAGGAGAAAGTTTATTTCTTGAAAATTTACTTAAAGACGAAGATTTGGTAAAAGTTATGACAAAAGAGGAAATAAGAAGTTTGTTTGATTATGATTATTATACGAGAAATGTAGATAAAATTTATAAAAGAGTTTATAATTAAAACTCTTTTTAACTTTTGTTTAATTTATGTCTTGTTTTTAGGTTATATTATATTGACAATAATTAATATTTATTTTAAAATTGCGAGTTACAATTTTAAAATAAAATAAATTTAAAATAAAATAAAAAGGGGGTTTTTTTGTGATTAAGAGAATTTTAAAAAACAATTGCTTAAAGAGTACGGTATCCGGATTAGCTTTGGTTTTTTTTGCAGGTTGTGGAGGAGGTGCTAATAGTTCTTCTAATACTGTTTCTAATATAATTGCCTCCGATTTACAAAATTCTTCCGCATCAGTAACGGTAAAAGCCGTTGACGGTTATATTAAAAATGCGATTGTTAAAGATTCTTCAGGTTTGGTTGCCGAATATAATGGAAGCGGTACTTATGTTTTTAATGGTACTCCGGTTTATCCCCTTACTTTAAGCGGAGGGGAAATAGAAGATACCAATGTTGCTTTTGATATTAATTTAACTCTCAAAAACGAAAATGCTTTTGTAATTTCTCCTATAACGACTTTTATAGATGGTAACGATTCTTTGTATTCTAGATTGTCTCAACTTGATTTAGTAGGAGATTTTTATGGAGATTATATAGAAACAAACAATACTTCTCTTGCTAAATTATCCGAATTTTTATATGTGGTACTACACGATACTTCTTTAAAAACAAATTTTAGTAATGATTTGGACTCAAATGAGAGTGTAAGAAGTTTATCTGAGATTGCAGAATTAATCAAAGATGATATTTATAATTCGAATTTAAATGCGACTCAAAGAATAAATCTTTTAGCTTTGGTTAATTCTATATCAGATATAAATGAAGAAGTTAGTGTAAATAAAATTGAAAGTATTTTAAAACCTTATAAAATCGTTGTAAAAAATTCTTATAAAGACCCTAGTTTTATTGCTACTCTTGCGACCGGTCAGACCAAATCTTATCATTTGGGAGACGATGGAAATTTGACAAAAGGTGCCGTTAGAAGTTTTACTAGAGATGATACGAAAGAAGTAGTAATTGATAATGTGACGAATCTTATGTGGCAAGATAATGTGGAAGTTAATACTACTACTAAAACTTGGAATGAAGCCGTTCAATATTGTGAGGATTTGACGTTAGGGGGATATACGGATTGGAGATTGCCTAGTGCTGAAGAGCTTATAAGTATTACAGATAAAGGTAGAGATAAACCTGCTATAAATAGTACATTTAAATATGTTAAAGCCGGAAATTACTTGGATAATACGGATTGGTATTGGACGGCTACTAATTATATAGGTGATTTTTCTCAAGCTTGGGTAATTGGATTTATTGAAGGAGATGAAAATACAAAACCGAAAACAGATTCTTATTATATTCGTTGCGTGAGAGATAATAAATAATGAAAGGAAAAGAGGTGAAAAAGGTATTTTTTGTTTTATTGTTAGTAAGTGCTTTATTCGCTCAAGATAGATTTATAAGAGACGATACAAACGGTACCGTAATAGATACGAAAACTAATCTTATGTGGCAAGATAATTCTGATAATAATACTTCTAAATTAGTAAGCTCAGGTTGGAAAAGTGCTTTGGATTATTGTGAAAATTTAACTCTTGCTGGTTATTCTGACTGGAGATTGCCTAATTATAACGAACTTGAGAGTTTGGTGGATAGAAGTAGGCTTAAGCCTGCTATTAGTCCGATTTTTAAATATGTTGATACTACATCTTATTATTGGACATCTACGATGTATGATGATAGTAATGCTTGGTTTGTTAGATTCTCTGATGGTAAAGGAGCTACAGGAACAGCTACCTTTGATGGTGCTTATGTACGTTGTGTAAGGGATAATAATTAGTATTTGATTAAAGGCTTTGTTTGTTAATCGAATTTAAAACTGTTAAGTATGAGAATTTGAAATTAATATCGATAAACGAAATTATATTAATTTCTCTTTTTTATTTTCTTCTTTTTCTTAAAATCGTTTTAATCCGATTGAAGTATCGAAATCCGATTTATATTAATTCGTTCAGAAAATAATATTATGGTTATAAAAATAGAAAAATATAGGAATTAAATGAGTAAATTTTTAGCTGATAAATTGGCGAATTTATTAGAAATGGATGTAAGAGAATATAAAGCTTTTTGTGAAATAGATAGAAGATATTTTGTTCCTCTTGGTTTTGAAAGAAAAGCTTATGATATTACTCCTTTACCTCTGGCAGATGATTCTACTATCAGTTCTCCTCTTACAATTGCTAAAATGACAAAATATTTGGAATTAACAAATGTTGATAGTGTACTTGAAATAGGTTGTGGAAGTGGTTATCAAGCCGCAATTTTAAGTAAAATAGTAAGAAGAGTGTTTACTATAGATAGAATATGTAAATTGGTGGAAATTGCTAAACAACGATTTAAAAAATTGGGTTTATATAATATAAATGTCAAATGTGACGATGGGAGAAAAGGCTGGAAAGCTTATGCTCCTTTTGATAGGATATTATTTTCCGCTTATGTAGAAGATATAGAAGAGGAACTGTTTTATCAATTAAAAGATAACGGTTTTATTTTAGCTCCTATAAAATCGGGAGAAAAGCAAGTTATTATAAAATTATATAAGAGCGGGAAAAAAGAGATTATAGAAGAGTGTGAGTTTGTTCCTTTAAAAAGAGGGATTATAAAATAATATGTCATTTAAAGCAAAAATTATTTGTATTTATGTAAGCAAATAAGCGATTAAAAAATAAATTTCAGAATTTTTAGAAAATTTTAAAGGAAACCCTTGACATCAAGGGTAAGATATTATATACTTTCAATCCTCAAACGGAAGAAGGTGTTTGAGAGATGATAGAGAGCTTAGAGATAAGT
>Ga0256836_1000155_pt1 | contig 41013 bp, 33 predicted proteins | sample 4561380metaG_FD_185974 | JGI IMG/M metagenome (GOLD analysis project Ga0256836, IMG submission 185974) | Hydrothermal vent microbial communities from Guaymas Basin, Mexico - 4561-380 | ecosystem: Environmental > Aquatic > Marine > Hydrothermal vents | place: Mexico: Guaymas Basin | collected...
AATAAATTCTAAAAGAGGATTTATTGCTATAAAAGCAAATATAGTTCCTATTGCCGCAATACCAATGATAGTTTTTAGTGCTAAAGTTGCATTCGTAACATACAATTCTCCATTGGCACCAGAAACCGGTTCTTTCATAAACATATAAACAATAAGTTTCAAGTAATAATAACCTGCAATTGCTGAGTTAAGGGCCATAATAAGTGCTAAAATAGTATAACCGCTCGTTACAGCTGAACTGATCATATAAAGTTTACCCCAAAAGAGTGCAAATGGTGGAACACCTGCAAGACTTAACATAAACAGACCCATAATAAGTGCTGCAACAGGTGCTGTTTTAATCATACCTGCAAACTTATCATATGAGTGATCTGAACTTTGGTGATCTGGCAGATGTTTTTGTCTCGACATCCAAAGCATAGAGAAAGACCCAAGGTTAGTAAAACTAAAAAGTATCCAATATAAAAAGAGTGCTGAGTTTGCCTGCGTAGTACCAATCAAAACTGCAGCCATAACAAAACCTGCATGAGAGATTGAAGAGTATGCAAGCATACGTTTTACATCTGTTTGTACAAGTGCCCACATATTTGACGCCGTCATAGTAATAACTACAAATGCATATAGTACAATTTCCAACCAAACAATATGACTATGCACTAAAAATTCAAAAAATCTCATTGCAACTACAAAACCTGCAATCTTTGGAACGATAGACATATAACCTGCCATTGCAGCAGAAGCACCTTCATAAACATCCGGAGCCCAGGTATGAAATGGAATCAATGATAGTTTGAATGCAAACGCAGCTAACATAAATGCTACACCAACAAGAACATATCCGATATCAGCATAGCCGTTTGTAGCTAAGACTAGAGCAATTTTATTAATCTCTACAGAACCAGTCAGTGCATAAAGAATCATAGCACCAAAACTAAAGAAACCAGCCGCCAATGCACCCATTGTAAAGTACTTCACTGCTGCTTCAAAAGATTTGTCACGGTTATGCATTGCAATCAATGTATATAGAGCTAAAGATGAAGTCTCTAATCCAACAAATATTAAAATAATATTGTCTGATGCTACCATAAACTGGAAACCTGCAATCATAAACAAAAAGAGTGCAAAAAACTCAGGGTATGAAAATTCATGGAAACGCTTATGCGTTAAAGAGAGTGGAATAAAAAGCATTGATGCACCGACAATAACAAATTGTCCAAGTAGTGCCAATCCATCAATAAGCATTACATCAAACATACCAAGCATTGTTCCATTTTGAGCAAAAATACCTGCTCCGTTTAGTAATGCAAAGAAATCCATCGCTAAGAAGAGTAAACTAAGTACAACATACAGTGATTTATGTAAACCACCCTTGACTATATCAACTACTAGAATTAATAAAGCGCCTATTATCGGTATAAGCATTGGAGTAAGAGTCATAATATTTAATGACTCTAAAGGAATATTTACTGGCGCTAACATTAGTTCACCTCCTCGATAATTGTCTCTTTAACTACTATTAGTTTTACTTTAGTTAAATCAGGTATTCTCTCTTTTGCCAATTCTGTCGTCGCTTTAGAGTGCATTAATTGTACAATAGATTTTACAGAATTATTAATTGGATCAAGTACCGGTTTTGGATAGATACCCAACCATATTGCAACTATTACCAATGGAATCAAGCCAAAGAGCTCTTTTTTATTTATATCTGGCAAGTTTTTGTTTTTCTCATTTGTCACTTCACCAAAAAATGCTTTCTTATATGCAGCAAGCATATATATAGCACCTACGATGATACCTATACCAGCTAGAAGCGTTAGGATATGTGATTGTTGATAAAAACCTAGCAAACTCAGAAATTCACCTACAAAGTTAATTGTAAGAGGCATACCAACTGAAGCCATCATCATAATACCAAAGATTGTTGCATATCTTGGCATAACATGTGCCAGTCCACCAAATTCACTCATCAGTTTTGTATGGCGTCTGTCATATATAACACCAACAAGCAAGAAGAGTGCTCCGGCAACAACACCGTGACCAAGCATTAAAAAGATTGAACCTGAGATACCTTCAACATTCAATGCGAAAGTACCAAGAATAATAATACCCATATGTGAAATTGAAGAGTAAGCAACAACTTGCTTAATATCTTTTTGTGCATAAGCAACCATTGCTGTATAGATAACCATAATAATAGCCAAGATTGCTATCGGAAACATAAAGTATGCTGATGCATCTGGAAAAAGTGGTAGTGAAAATCTCACAAATGCGTAAGTTCCCATCTTTAAAAGAATTGCAGCAAGAATTACAGAACCAATTGTTGGCGCTTGACCATGTGCATATGGTAACCATGTATGAAATGGAAACATCGGCACCTTAATAGCAAAACCAATAAAAAATGCTACAAAGAGCCATAATTGGAAATTTACCGGAAGTACTAGTCTATACCAATCTAACAGATTGAAACTCCACACACCTGCTGCCTGATAGTAAAAATATGCCATAAACAACATACCGACAAGCATTACAAGTGAACCTGCGAATGTGTAAAGAAAAAACTTGATTGATGCGTATATACGAAGTGGCCCACCCCATGCACCAATGATATAAAGCATAGGTACAAGAGATAGCTCCCAAAATGTATAAAAGACAATTGCATCAAGAGCGGCAAATACACCTGCCATAGTCATTTGTAAAAACAGTAATGTGATAATCATATACTTTACATTTGGTGTATCTGTCAATGAACCAATCCCAAGCAGTGTAAAAAATGCAGAGAGAATGATAATAAAAACTGATATACCATCTACACCTAAAGTATAATTTATACCAAAAGATGGGATTAAAGGAATATTTTCCATAAACTGCATACCAGCTACACCATTATCAAAAGCATACCAAAGTACTAAAGCAACTACAAACTCAACTAAAGAGACTGCGATACCATACGCACGCATACTCTCCTTTTGAATCATAAAACCAAACACAGCTGCTAGGGCTGGAAAGAATATTAATATCGATAAAATATGATCTAACATATACTAAACTCCTAAAGCTGATAAGAGTGAAAGAATCTCATCAGAATATCTTGCTGCTAGTCCAAAGATTACAGCCAAAGACAGTAGTATAACGAGACCAACTACCATCCATCTAAGCATAGTAGATAAATTACCACTTTGCATGTCTCTTGTTTTTTCACCTGTACCGTAAATGATACCGGCAATTCCATCTACAGTTGCATCTACAACTTTCATATCAACTTTAGTCCAGAATACCTCGGAGAGTTCTCTATATGATTTTACAAAGTACTCTTCATAGAAGTATGGAATATAGTATTGATTGATTAACAGTTTATACATAAATGAATTCTCAACTGCGCTTGTACCATCTGGCACTTTAATACCTGAATGAGCATATTTTTTATATGCATATAAAATTGCCAAACCAACAAAGATTTGCGTACCTAGTAACATAATCCACAAAGTAGTGTGTGAATGAATATGATACTCATGTGCAGCTAAAAGCTCTTCTACCATATTAAAGAATGGTGCTTGAAATATTCCTGCAATAATTGCAAGAACAAGTAACGGACTCATACCTACAAGCATAAATCTGTATGCTTCATGAGGATGAATACCAAATATTTTATATCTCTCTTCACCATGAAAGATAAGAGCAACAAGTCTAAATGAATAGAATGCTGTAAGACCTGCAGTAAAAAGCAGTACTCCATAGATTACAAAATGGTGTTCAGCAAACGCAGCTTCCAAGATTGTATCTTTTGAGAAGAACCCCGCAAATGGAAAGATTCCCGCAAGCGCTAATGATGCGATTGTCATCATTATCCAAGTCCACTTCATAACTTTTTTGAGTCCACCCATTTTAAACGGATCAAGTTCATCATGCATAGCGTGCATTACATTACCTGCACCCAAGAATAACAGTGCTTTAAAGAATGCATGTGCCATCAGGTGAAATAGTGCGACCCAGTAAGCACCCAAACCAGCTGCTGCAAACATATATCCTAACTGTGAAAGTGTAGAATAGGCGATGATACGTTTCATATCACGGTTTACAAGTGCCATTGATGCAGCAAACAGTGCAACAAATGTACCTAAAGACGCGATAAAGAGACCAACATTTGGAATTAAACTGTAAAGTTCATTTGAACGGATTACAAGATAAACACCTGCCGTTACCATTGTTGCTGCATGAATAAGTGCAGAAACAGGTGTAGGACCTTCCATTGCATCAGCTAGCCAAGTATGAAGTGGAAACTGTGCCGATTTACCCATTGCACCTATGAAAAGGAAAATACCAATCCAAGTGAGTGTTGCAGTATCTAAAGTATGAAATGCAGCAAATGCACCGTCATATTGTAATGTACCTGTATTCCAGTAAACCAAGAAAAGACCGATAAGCATACCAAGGTCAGCAATACGATTCATTATAAATGCTTCATTGGCTGCCCATGTAGCACTCTCTTTATGAAACCAGAAACCGATTAATCCCCAAGAACAAAGACCAACACCTTCCCATCCAATGAAAAGACCTGCATAGTTATCACTCATAACAAGAATCATCATTGAAAAAACAAATGCTGACAACCAAGAGAAAAATCTATTGAATCCCTTATCGTGATCCATATAACCGATAGAGTATACATGTACAACCGTTGAAACCAAAGTTACAACCATCATCATAGTTACAGAGACTTGATCAACAAGAAAACCAAATGGAATGTATAAATCTCCAGTCGCCATCCATGTCATCATTTCAACGTGTATCGGTTCGCCACCCGCAAGGATATGTAATAAGAGAATTGAACTTGACACAAATGATGTGAAAATCAATAAACTTGCTACAATCCCTGTAAATAACTTTTTAGGAGTTGCTGTAAAGAGTGCTGAAAATAGTGAACTTACTAACGGTGCAAAAAGAGCTATATATAAATATTTTTCCATTTTTTATCCTTTCATCGTTGTAAGTACATCTAAATCAATAGAACCATGGCGTTTATACCATATAATCAAAAGACCAAGTCCGACTGCCACTTCTGAAGCTGCAATAGCAATAACAAAAAACGCAAACATTTGCCCAGTCAAATCACCATAATAGTGTGATATTGCCGCAAATGCAATATTAACTGCGTTTAACAAAATCTCAGTTGCAAAGAACAGTAAAAGAAGGTTTTTTCTACGCATTACACCTACTAAACCAATTGCAAATAAAATTGTAGATAAAACAAGATAGTGGTTTAAACCTATTTCCATCATGAAAGCACCTTTTTATTTTTTTCTTCTTCAATCTCTGCATCATTCATAAGCGTAATTGAAAGATCCATTTTTTTACCGGCAAGTACAATACCTGCAATCATTGCCACTAAAAGCATAACCGCAGCCAACTCAAAAGGAATAAGATACTTTGTAAAAAGGACCAAACCAACTTGTTGAGTATTTCCAACACCATCCATCACCGGATAGAATGCTACTATATTTTCTGAAACCATAGGTGCTGCAAATATAACTACAACAAGGATAGCTGCCAATGTTGCCAAACCTGTAATAATGTATTTGTTACCCTGTTTCTCTTTTAGTTCACGCGTTGTATCAAAGAACATCATACCAAAAGCATAAAGAGCCATCACCGCACCAGTATAAACGATTATTTGAATCGCACCTAAAAAATCAGCACCAAGAATAAAGAAAAATGCTGATATAAAAATCATTCCTGCTGCCAATGCAGTTAATGCATATAACGCATGTGATGTTGTTACCGTAATAAAGAACATCGTAATCGTTAAAAATGCAAACAAGTAAAACGCTACCGCTTCAAACATAATCAAAACTCCTTAATATGCCAGAGGTGTTTTCTTAACACGCTCATCTTCATGTGGTGTAATTGCACCAAAACCTTCAAACTCCAACTGTTTTCCAGCTTTCATTTTATCTATCGGTGTTAACATATCTTCATATAATATGAAATGTTCTCTTTGTTCAGATGCATTTTCATACTCACCACCGTGTGTAATTGCCAGTTCCGGACAAACCTCTGCACAATACCCACAGAAGATACAACGGCCCAAGTTAATTGTGTACTCTGAAACCTCTTTACGAGAATTTTCATCTATTCTTGTATCAATACGAATACAATCAGATATACAAATCTTTTCACAAAGTCCACATCCGATACATCTTTCTGTATCAGATTCCCAAAGGCGCTTCATCTGGTGTACTGCACGATAGCGAGGACCAATTGGCATTTTTTCTTGCGGGTATTGAATAGTATGAATATCGAAACGAATCATCTCTCTCATAACTACCCATAATCCAACAAAAAGCTCACCCCTAAATGTTCTTTTCACTACACGCTTAAACTTACCCCAACCATCAGTAGGATAATCTTCAATATCAACTAAAAAGTAACCGTTATCAGCCACATTTCTATCATTAAATGCTTCCATTTTCATTCATTATCCCCTTAAAACATCATCACTAAACCAGTGATAACAACGTTAATCACTGCTATTGGCATAAGCACTTTCCAACATAACCACATAAGTTGATCCGGTCTTACATCTGGCCATGCAGCTCTTGTCCATAAGAAAAAGAAGAAGAAGAATGCAACTTTAGCTAGTAAACCTAATGCACCGAGTAAAGAACCATCACCAAAACCACCTAAGAACAGGAGAGGAATTACAAATGAGATAAAGAACATATTTGCATACTCACCAATAAAGAACAGTCCCCATCTCATACCAGAATACTCAGTACCAAAACCATCAATAATTTCATGGTCATTAGCAATCAAGTGAAAAGGTGTACGACCGGTTTCAGCAAACGCAGCAATCCAAAAAAGGATAAACGCAACAGGTTGAGACCAAACTATCCAATCACTGATTCCACCTGCTTGGTAGTTGTTAAAATCAACTAAAGAGAGTGATCCAACCATCATGATTGGAGCTAAAATTGCCAAACCACTTACAACCTCATAAGAGATAAATACCGCAGCTGTACGAGCAGCTGAGAGTAAAGAAAACTTATTTGCAGAAGCCATACCACCAAGAAGCGGTCCGTAAAGACCAACTGCCATTACACCAAGAATATACAAGATACCAATATTAACATCAGCAACAATCGGATGTACTGTATAACCAAATACAGTAAATTCCGGAAAAAATGGAATTGCAGCAGCAGCCATAAACGCAGTAGCGGCAGTAATTACGGGTGCAATTTTAAAGATAGGTCCAACAACATTTGTTGGGATAATATCTTCTTTAGTAAAAAGTTTCACACCATCTGCTGCAACTTGTAAAAGCCCATAAGGACCAACATACATTGGCCCTAAACGGCGCTGCATAAATGCTAACACTTTACGCTCAAAATATGTCCCAATACCTGCTAATGCAGAAAATATAAGTAAGATTACAACGACTTTAATTATCGTCTCAATTAGATATGCTGTATCCATATATTACACCTTTTGTATCGAAGCTGAACTAAAACGGTAACCGTTAAAGAGAGCCTCTGAATTTAATTTTTTGTCAAATGTCGGTAAAACTACAATTGAGCCTGCAATTTTATTGTCACTTACTACATTTGCAGTAAGCTCTCCATTTTCAGTTGTAACTTTTACAGTGTCACCCTCATTGAAATCAGAGTTAGATAAATACTCTTCGCTCATATAAATACCACTTACTTCATCAAGATTTGTAGTTTTATATGTAAACGCTGTAAATTGTCTTACAGGATTAGCTAAGTAGATTATACTACCTTCAAGCTTATCATCGCTGAATTTTTCAACACTTTCATCACCACTTGTCTCAACTGCTACATTTTCTAACAAATAACCGCGCATTTCAGTTCCGTCATTTTCATAATGATTTGGCAAGCTATCAAACTCTTGAGCTTTAAAACCAGCAGAAGTTGGAAGTTTAACTGTATAATCAATCACATTTTCAGCATTAAGTCCAAGCGCATTAGTGATATCATTGAGTTCATACCCATTGTATCCAATCGCTGCGTTTGTAGGATTTACTCGTTTATTCACAGATGTCAATGTTCCCTCTTGCTGATTGATAGCCGGCATATCCAAATCACCATCGCCAAGCCCCGAGAGCACAAAATCACCATCAGTGTTGTAACCGATTGTATAATTACCTTTTTCGTTATCTAATTCACAAATTAGTGATACACCAAGAGAGTTAGTAAGAGATGGAATCATCACCAATTCAAATTTAGAGTACTTTTCAACCAAAGCAACTAGACGAGCTAAGTTTTTAGCATTTGGATGTGTATACAAATCAGGGCCTACCATCAGTGCAAAAGTCTCTTTTTTCTTAAGATTTTTCGTTAAAGTTTCCATAAACTTTTCATCAGCACCTAAAATTTCTAAAAGTTTATTATCATCCACGACGACATCTTTAGCAACTTTTTTAGAAACCATCTTTGATTTTTCTACTTCAACTTCTTCCTCTTCACCTGTCTCTTCGTTGACTTTCATCTCTTTGACAATTTCAACAACTTTCTCTTTTACAACTTCTTCAACAGTAATCGTTTTTTCAGAATGAAATGATGCCAAATACTCCACAATATCGGATGGAAGTTTCGACTTATCCGCAAAAAGATCAAGAACAAGATAAAGTGCTGCTTCTTCTTGAAGCGGCGCATGTTCAAGTGTCATAATAGATTTGCCAAGACCTTCAATAATAGGATCTTTTACCGGATGAAAATAGAGTCCGGCACCTTTACTTACAGTTATAGAGTTATTGAGTGCATATCTGGCATTTGGATTATCTGTTTTTAAAGCAGAACCAACAGATACTATAAAGTTTGTATTATGTACCTTCTCTAAATCACTACCATAGAGTTTTGTACCACTGATTTCACTATAATTATTTAAAAATGTCTGGAATGCTTTTGCTTCATTGTTTACAAGTTTGTATCCAAACTTCTCTTTCATAGCCTGAAGCAGATACGCCTCTTCATTTGTGATAGTCGAAGTAAACGCAATAGTATCTGCCTTTTTAAAAGCCTCAAGAGCAGCATTAAACGCAGCTTCATCTTTTGTTGCATTAGCATTTTGATAATCAAAACCATATCTACCGGCACCACAAAGAGAAACATAGTTCCACTCATTCATAACACGATAGATTTTATCTTCAGGGTTCTCAATACTTGCATGTTTTACATCGTAAGAGATTTGACATCCCGCAGAACAGTGTCCACATGTTGCAGGAATTTGTTTCAGTTCCCATGCGTTTGATTTGTACATAAAGTGTGTATCAACAAGTGCACCAACAGGACAAACCGCTGCACACTCACCACAAGATGTACAATCAAGAACATCTGTTCCATTTGTAAGTCCGATAACAGATTTGCTAAGCTTGTTCCACATTGCATACGCATCTTTTGGCATCTCTGCTTTAAACTCGTCTGCAACTTTATCACCACCGCGAGGAATAGTCTTAAGAGAGTTATCACCTATCATATCTTTACATGCTGTTACACATCTCTCACATACGATACACAGACCCGGATCATAATGTAAATGTCCCCAGTCATGAGAACTTCTATCTACATCTTTAATCGCATAACTTTGTGAATCAACACCTATTTCAAGTGTATAGTTTTGCAGTTCACACTCTCCAGATTGATCACAAACACCACATTGAAGAGGATGATTTACATCATAAACTTCCATAATTGCACGGCGTTCTTTCTCAATCGTCTCAGTAGATGTTGTAATATTCATTCCATCTTTGGCTTTAGCATTACAAGCATATACCTGTTTGCCATCTGCTTCTACTAAACAGATACGACAAGCTAAAGTTGGACTACATCTTGTCAAATAACATATCGCAGGAATAAAAATATCATTTGCACGAGCAGCATTTAACAGATACTCACCCTCTTGCGTTTGAACCTCTTTTCCATCAATATTTATAGTAATCTTACTCATTATACTACTCTCACTATTTTGGATTTTTCAAATCTATACTGACTAAAGTCTTGCCCAATATCAAAGCTTGGATTTAGTGCTATAGTTCCTTTTAACTCATTATCTTGCTTAAAGATACGTTTAATTGTTCTTGAAGCAAAGTGAATCTCTACTTCATCACCATCAGATATTCTAGCTGCTGCAGCAAATTGTGCTGAACCTCTTAATGTATTGTCTTTTTCTAACTGTTTTGTTTTATTAGTAAATTGATTGAACTGGAGTACAGGATTACAGTGGTAGATCACAGTACCGTTAAACTCCGGCAACTCTTCTACCTCTTCTATCTCAGCATCGCTCTCACAAAAGACTTCATCTAAAATATAGCCTCTAGTATCTTCACCATAAACGGTATAGAAATTTTCCAAAGAGTCAAATGCAACTGCTTTAAAGCCTTTCTCTTGAGCTAACTCTTGCGTATAATCAATTGTATTCTCTTTTGAAAGTCCTAAAGCATTAGCTATATCATTAAGAATATACCCTTCAAAAGGTAAAGCAACATTTAAAGGTAGAACTTGATTATCGACATTGACCACTGTACCTTCTACTTGATTCAGAGCCGGCATTGCCAAGTCAGCATCTTCAAGTGCACAAAGGACAAAATCACCTTGTGCATTATAAGCTACTACTTTTGGTATATCTTCATCTTTGTCAAGCTCACATAGGAGTGATACTCCTGCAGTGTTTACTTCATTTGGTACTATAACTACTGAAAAATCACTATATTTTTCAATTAAAGCAACAAGTTTTGCAATATTAGTTGCTCTAGGATGTGCAAACAGATCACTACCAACTACCAATACATGATTTTGACTTCTAGCAAATGCTTTTGTCATCAATTTCAGTTCATCATCACCGATATTGCTTTCAGCTTCAAGATAACCTAAGTCTAAATCATTAAAAAATGCTCTGCTTTTTTCATCTAAATCAGCACTTGCTAAAAGTTCATTTGCTAAAAGTGCAAAAACACCCTCTTCTGATCCTGCTTCATACTTCATCAATTGTGTTGCAGTATTTTTCATCAATGCATCTTCCATTGGATGTGCATAAACGATTTTTGCTCCATTATGTTGCGAAGCAGTTCTTAAAGCATATCTTACCATCGGATTGTCAGTTGCTATGCGTGTCCCGATAACAATAACAGCATCAGCCTGTTTAATTGCATCTAGCGAGCCACTATGGTGTAATTTTCCACTTACACTGCTATATGAATTCATAAATGCCTGATAAAGTCTTGCATCTTCATTGAACAGTTTAAGACCAAATTTCTCTTTGAAAAGCTGTAAAATATGTGCTTCTTCATTTGTAATCACAGAAGAAAAGCGTATTGCTGAAGCATTTTTAATCGCTTCTACTGCCTTGTTAAACGCAGCTTCATCTTTTTGTGCTCTATTTTCAAAATCAAAACCAAAACGACCTGCACCACATAAAGTAGCATATTCAAAGTTATTTTTTACTCTATAGATAGAATCTTCGCCGTTAATACCGACATGTCTTGTTTCATATTCTAAAGAACAACCTGCAGAACAGTGTGCACAGGTTGATGGAACACGAGAGAGTTCCCATGCATTTGCAGAGTATTTAAAATCAGAACTCACAAGTGCACCAACTGGACAAACTGCGATACATTCACCACAAAATGTACAGTCAAGTGTATCTGCGTTTTTTGGAATAATCACAGAAGAGTAACCACCAAATTTTACATCTATCGCATCATCGCCGATTACTTCATTACATACGTGCACACATTTCTCACACATGATACAAAGTGCCGGATCATAATTGATAAGTCCCCAATCCTCAACCTTTTTAAGCTGATCTTTTGCAGAAAAATTTTGTTGTGCTACATTGAACTCTAAAGTCATATTTTGTAGATCACACTCACCAGATTTATCACATACACCACACTCTAAAGGATGGTTTACATCATACAGTTTCATAATGTTCGTACGTTCCAACTCTAACTCTTGTGAGTTTGTTTTAATCTCAATTCCCTCAGTAGGAGGTGTATTACAACTTAAAATAAAGCCATCCACACCCTCTGCTTCAACTGAACAGATACGGCAAGAAGCACAAGGTGTTGTCTTTGATATATAACACATTGTAGGAATGTAAATGTCATTTTTTCTTGCAACTTGAAGGATTGTTTCACCTTTATTAGCACTTACCTCTTTGCCATCAATTTTAAAATTAATAATTTTATTCATTCATGACCTCCTATGCCTGTACCATTGCAATATAGTAGCAACGCATACATCTGTCAGCTTCAGCAAGTGCTTGTTCTTGTGTAAAGCCTAAGTTCACTTCTGCATTATTATGCTTACGATAATCAACATCAAGTACAGAAGAGTGTTCACGAGGAATACCCGGCAACCATCCTGAAACTTTCTCTTTTTTATCATAAACCTTGAGTTTTGCAAGATGGTCTTCCATAATCTCTTCATCGGTAAGAGTAATCTCACCAGTTTGAACATAACGACTCATTACAGATGCACCACGTTTTGCTTGACCTACTGCGTTTACAATTGTCATAGGACCATATTCACAATCTCCAGACGCAAATATACCCTTGCGAGATGTCATATAATCTTTTCCATTTGTCTTAATAGTAGCCCATGATGTTTTTTCAATTTCCCACTCTTCAGGCAAGAAGTCTAAATCTGCACTTTGAGAAACTGCAGGAATAAGATAATCAACTTCTATAGTCTCTGAAGCACCTTCAATTTTCACAAGTTGAGGACGCCCGCCATCTGGGTCTGGAACAAGCTCAAACTTATCAACAACTAAAGCTTTTAAAATATTATCTTCATCAATAATTTCACTAACAGCCGAGTGGAACATAAATTCTACACCCTCTTCAACTGCTTCATGGTACTCTTCATAAGTAGTATTGCGGATAATCGTTTTTTCATCTCGACGATAAAGCATAATTACTTTTTTTGCACCTGCACGAATTGAACAACGTACAACATCCATAGAAGTAAATCCACCACCGACACAAGCAACAACTTTACCTGTTAAATCAACATAATCAGTTTCAATCGCATACTCTTTTTTCTGCTCTTCTGTCAGTGTAATACCGAATTTTTCATATAGATTTACACGATCAAGAAAATCAATCGCTCCCCAGTAACCGGTAATCTCAGGACGTTCGTTTGCACATCTAACCGCTTTTGATATACGCGTACCAGATGCTATCATCGTAGCATCATACTCTTTTTCAAAACGCTTCATATCTTCCACTGTCACTTTATGGTTTGTAATGAAATTTACACCCATGTCACGAACACATTCGATATCTTGCATATATTTATCCCACGGCATTCTATACTCTGGGACTCCAACAGTAACCTCTCCACCAAGTACAGGGAGCTCTTCATAAACATCCACTTCAATACCGTCAGCTGCCAGATAATATGCAGTTGTAAGACCTGCTGGACCTGCACCTACTACAGCAACTTTTTTGCCATTACTAGGTTTCTTCTCCATAGGATGGAAAAAATCATAACCATGATCTGTTTCCCAATCCGCACCAAGACGTTTAAGCGACATAATGGAAATCGGTTCATCAAGATTTGTTCTACGACAAGCATCTTCACAAGGATGCGGACAAACACGACCACATGTATGTGCAAGAGGCATAGTCTGACGAGTAGCTTCTAAAGAGTCATCAAAACGTAGATCTCTTACACCCTCAATATAACCTGGGATATCAACATGAGATGGACACGCATCAGTACACGGTGCAGTTATCTTTGCAATGTAACCAACACTTTCATCATAATGTATAGACTTTTTCTTCTCGTTTATACACTCAAGAAAAGTCTCTTCAAAGTGATGCATCAAGTCAAGTATAGGATTTGGAACAGTTTTTCCAATCTCACACTTTGAAGTTACCTGCATACTTTTTCCAATCTCTTTTAAATGATCTAAATCAGAAATATCACCCTCACCGCGGGCAATTTTATCAAGTACATCATAAAGAATACGTCCACCCCAACGGCCCGGCGCACAACGACCACAAGCTTCAGAATAGACCTGATACTGCGCTGCATACTCCATAGCCAAACGGATGACATCGACATCTTTATGAAAAAGTGCTACACCATCCCAGCCAATAAAGGCTTTGGAATCTCGATGATCATCATATTGTGCCGGTAGATTATAAGCTGACTCTTCCCACTCGTCTTCAGGTTTACCTATATTGTTTATAGACTCTCCATTCCAAGTAGAAAAATATACTTTACTCAAAATAATTTCCTATTTTTTAACAACGATAGTCCAATCGACTTCGTTAAATTTCAGTGAGTTATATAACTCATACCCACACTCTTTCACCAAATCAGCAGAACGCTGGATTGGAGTAAAGTCACCTATTTCAAAAAGAAAAATCAATGTTTCATTCGCTTTATGCGTTTCACCTAGAATCTCTTTCATGCGAGGTTCAAAGTCATCTTTTAAGTGTCTTAAATCATATCTTTTCATTATCTGTCAACCTCACCAAATACGATATTTGTTGTACCAATAATAGATACAACATCCGGAATATAGTGACCCGGTAAAAGATCAGTCAAAATTCCTGTATGCCAAAATGACGGTGCACGGAGTTTTAGTCTGTACGGATATGGTCCACCTTGAGAGTTGATGTAGTAACCGAGCTCACCTTTTGGAGATTCTGTCGCAACATAAACTTCACCCACCGGCGGTCTCATCCCTTGCGTAACTAGAACGAAATGCTGCATCAACGAATAGTTCTGCGTCATTATGTCAAGTTTTGGAGCTGAAATGTATTTTGGAGCATGAGCCATAAGTTCAGTCTCTCCATCTTTTTCACATTTTTCATACATCTCCATACATTGATAAAGAATTTTTGCAGACTCTCTCATCTCTTCCATATAGACACGGTAACGCGCGAAGTTGTCACCCTTATCTGAAAAAGGAACATTGAACTCTACTTCATCATAAAGTTCATATGGTTCTTCTTTACGAATATCCCAAGCAACACCAGAAGCTCTAAGCATCGGACCTGTACATCCCCATGAAAGTGCCATCTCTGTTGAAATCGTTCCAACCTCTTCCATCCTCATCAACCAAATACGGTTAGAGTCAAGTAGATCTTCATAATCTTTAATATTTTGAGGAAGTTTATTCAAGAAAACTCTTAGTTGGTGTAAAAAACTGTCTTGAATATCTAAAGGAACACCACCGATACGAATTGCAGCATGTGTTAAACGTGCACCACAATACCCTTCAATAATATCCATAAGATACTCTCTTTCACGGAAAGCAAAAAGGAAAACTGTCATGGCACCAATATCAAGTGCAGTTGTTGCCAACCAGAAAAGGTGTGACATTAAACGGTTGATTTCCAGAAGAAGCATTCTAATAACTTTCGCACGACGAGGAACTTCAAGCCCAATCAGCTTTTCAACGGCAAGTGCAAAACCATAGTTATTTGAAGATGATGCAATATAGTCCATACGGTCCGTTGTTGGCATGAACTCATTATAGATCATATTTTCAGCCATCTTCTCCATACCACGATGAAGGTATCCAACATCAGGATGCGCTTTTACGATTTGTTCTTGTTGCAAATGTAACATTAAACGCAGCTGACCATGCGCAGACGGATGTTGAGGACCGAAGTTCAGTACTAGTTCATTGTCTTCTCTATCAAATGTTATATTTTCAAAAAATGGTGTTAATCTGTTTTTTACTTGTGCCATATCTTATACCACCTTATCTTTGCGGGTCATCAATCACTACTGATGACTCTTTGTCTAATTTTTTGATGAGAAATACTCCATCTTTTTCTTGATACTCTTGAACTGTACGTTGCATATCATCAGTGATCTCTGTTCCTTTTGGAACTTCAAAACCAAGACGAGCAAAACGCTCAGAATCGTATCTGTCTACACGTGCAGGATCACGAAGTTCTGGACCTATAACATCACGAGCTTCTTTACCATAGATTTTATCTACTTCATACCAGGCAGCGAACTCATCTCCTTCTAAAGGATAAGTCTTAAGAAGTGGGAAACCTTGCCAGTCATATGGCATCAAGATACGTTTCATAAAAGGATGACCATTTGCTTCAATACCGAACATATCAAACATTTCACGTTCAGACCAGTCTGCACTTCTGAAAAGTTTTTCAACACTGTCAACAGCCTGTCCGTTTTCAATAAAGTACTTCACACGGATGCGCTTGCGTTTAGTCATGCTAAGCATTTGATAAAAAATTTCAAAACTGTTCTCTTTTGCAAGCCAGTCTATAGCACTCATTTCTGAGAGTTGTGTGTATTGCAACTCATCTCGCATAAGTTCTAAAACACCATATATGTCATGTGCGTTGATGTAAACAACCATCTGTTCAACTTGGATATATGCATCTTTAACTTCAAATTTTGCTTTTATAGCTTCTAAATCACTTGCAAAAACTTCATCTGTCTCTACATCAAATTTCGGTACCTGCGGTGCAACATAAAATCTGTCTGTGTAGTAGGGTTTTGCCTGTACATCATTTTTAGGTTTATACGCTCTCATATTACATTAACCTTTTAGCTTTTTGTGCATTACCAGCTTTGTTTGCACGAATTTTTTGTTGTAATAACATTACACCATACTGAAGAGTTTCAGGACGAGGTGCACAACCAGGAAGATATAAATCAACAGGAATAATTCTATCTACACCTTGCACAGTTGCATAAGTATTGAACATCCCACCCGTATTTGCACATGAACCCATAGAAATAACCCATCTAGGCTCTGTCATTTGGTCGTACAGACGCTTGATAAATTCAGAGTGTTTTTTTGTCAATGTTCCTGCAACTATCATAACATCTGCCTGACGAGGAGAAGCTCTAAAAATTGTACCGAAACGGTCAAAGTCATATCTTGATGCACCAGATGCCATCATCTCGATACCACAGCAAGCAAGCCCATAAGTCAATGCCCAAAGAGAATTCGAGCGTCCCCAGTTTACTATTTTATCAACACTTGTCAGTGCGATCGGTAAACCACCATCTTGTGTATAATTTACTTTATGTTGTGCCATTCAAGCGCTCCTTTTTTCCATGCATATACGAAACCAATTGCCAAAAGAACAATAAACGTTATCATCTCAACAAAACCAAACCAGCCAAGAACTTTAAAATCTACTGCCCATGGGAACATAAATACGATTTCAACATCAAATAATAAAAATAGTAGTGCGAACAGATAAAACTGTGGTGACACTCTATTTGGTTGTTTCGTAATTTCAGGTCCACATTCATAAACTGATAGTTTAATCTTTTCACTATCTTTACGTGCAAGTGCACGACTCGCCAGTCTAGCTACTACAGTTGTTGTGATAAATGCACCAAATGTTACAGCAAAAAGTACAAAGACCCCAAAATACGGATTTGCAGTGTTAATATGCTCCATATAAACCTACCTTCTTTAATTAAAAGTTGTATTTCTAATATTAAAAACAACCATTGTTTATTGTATTTTTGGTTGTCATTAGAAAAAACAGTTACTGCACTATATCAAAAAGAGTATTAAAAAAAGTTGTGGTTCATAAAAAAGAGGAGAGAATGTCACTTATTGCAACATTAGGTTTTTTGATGCCAAAAACGAGTGTGTAATATTGTAACCCTCTAAAAAAATTCTATTAAAAAGCTTTAAAATCATATGCTTTGTAGACTTTAATCTTCTCAATATTTGATTCTCTGTGCATAATATTATCAATCTTTAAATGTTGTTTCTTAAATTTTTTAAATTTAAAAATACATATGCCATCTGCTATGCATTGATGAAGCTGCAATGCATATTTCTCTTCCAAACTGTATGTATCCATTTTATTTATATCTTTAAAATCTATCACATAGTACAAGGCACTATTCAAAAGAGGCGACATTTTTTGTATATTTGTCTGGTTTTTCACTTCTGCTTTATAAGCTTTTAAATGTTCATAATCTGCAAAAGCTTTTATATTTACAAATAAACACAATAAAACTATTATCAAATTATTTTTCATATCCATAAACCTCCAGAGACAAACTTTTTAATACTCCTGAATCTTCAGGCAGTCTGTCCGTAATTTCAACATACCAATTCCCCAGAGCATCTTCATCTATATATCCTACACTTGAGAATCTAAAGCCTCCATCATAGGCTGCAAACCTCAACTCATTTGGAGATATAAGATTTATCTTTGTCCCCATTGGTGAGATTAAATTTATCTCCAAGTCACCGGCAAAAGGATGGTTTGTGTCAAGCGTCAAGCCAACCCACTCTATCTTCATATCGTGTGCAAATGCAATGGTTTTTTTGACAGTGGTATTATTATCCGGAATATTTTCATTATAGCTATATGTAACTTTGTCATGCTGCATCTGTGGTAGAGGTTCAAAATATTGCGAACGGCACATATCTATCATTTTCAAAGAATTAATTTTTCCATACCCGTAATTAGTATTAAAATGCAACCCTGCGCCATTTTCTATCCACTCTTTACTTGTTTTATCTACCATAGTGGCACTATTGGCAATAAGCCATCTCATATCACGCCATGAGAGTGATGGGCAGGCATCAAAAACCAAAGCTATAGCACCACTCACCATAGGCGCCGCAGCACTTGTTCCGTTCATTGCATAGGTATAACTCTTATTGCTATCTTCATCTACGGTAATAACACCTTTTCTTCCCTGCAATTCATCTTCATAGTAAGATTCACCTGTTAAGGAGGTTGTCATAATTGTGGGTGCCGTATAGTAGTGTTCACCACCATACCCACTTACCAAAATACTACTTCCTGGATTTGAGTATGAAGCATATCTATCTTCTGTATTTAAAGAGGCGACTGTAACAACATAAGGATTATTCGTCAGATATGAGAGATTTGCATTACCGTAAGTCTCTCTTGCATTTCCTGCAGCAAAAACATAGACCCGTCCTTTACCACTTCTAAGTTGTTCTGTCCCAAGTGCCAATATCCTCTCAAAGCTATCGTCCCGAAGATAGTAGGTTCCCCAACTGTTGTTGCACACCGTGATATTATCATCATTGATTTGCGAATACCACACCCTGTCAAGTTCTCCAAGTGACTGCTCTTCAAGCCAGTTACTTCCTGCTATTTTTGCATGTGGCACTATACCTCTTATTCCTAAACCATTATTTGTTTTTGCAGCCAATATTCCCGCTACTGCTGTACCATGCCCCGTATTTAACGGAGATGCAGGATCACTTTTGGAAACGCCACCTGTAGCCGTAGGATCATTCCCCTTGGTAACAGCATTAAAAGAGTTTGCCAGATCAACATCCAGATCTTCATGTTTAAGTTCTACTCCCGTGTCTACAACTTGCACAATAGTATTATGCGCATTACTATTGCCCAAAACTCTGTGATAGACATCAAGTATGCCTAAATCATCCCCTACGATCGTTGATTTTCCAACACTGTTTGCGACTACATCGCCTAAACTTTTTATATACCACTGATACTTAAAGTAGGGATCGCCGTCCAAACCATCTTCCACTCCATTACTATCTTCATCTGCGTTTAGGGGGTCTGTTGCGTTGAGTACCTCTATACCATCAGGAATAAAATCCTCATCACTATCAGGGTTTAATGGTGAGGTGCCGTAGAGTTTTTCATCATTGTCATCTATACCGTCATAATCACTGTCTTTCAAAGAGGGATTCAATCCACTCTCTATCTCATCTTTGTCATTAATACCATCCGCATCCGTATCAGAGAGTGTTGGAGAAGTGTTATGCAGTATCTCTTGCCATAATGACAAACCATCTGCATCACTATCTTCATTGAGTAAAGATACAATCTCCTCTGCGTTTAAAAGAGCCTCTAAAATATTATATTTAAGAAGGTTTTCATATACTGTAGCTGTTTTGAAGTATTTTTTGGATGTATCATTTGGAATATAGGCAAAAAGATCTCTATAATCAACACCCCTGTGCACATCCAAACTCTCTTTAAACAAAGAGCGTGCAAAATCATCCAGGTAGCTTTGTAAATCCAAGGAGGTTTGATTTTTATCATGAAGATAAAACTCTACTCCAAGTGTTGTAAAAATATTTGCAATGATATGTTTTGACTCCAAATCACCTACTTTACACAAAAGCTTGATTTCACCCTGAAGTTCTATCCCCTCATCATTCATAACTCCATCATCATTACTATCAACATCTTTTCCTGATGTAACTGCTATCTCTACCCATTTCTCTTTAGAAACTGAGTCATTTATATCTACTTCAAATGAACCTACACTGTATTTACCCCACTTTAACTTATTAAGAGATTGGGTACTCCCTTTCGTTGTTGTAGTATAAACCTCTTTGCCATTTTCAAAATCTAAAATTGTCACATTGGCATCACTGATAGGACCAAGTATTGCAAAGTATTTTGGTACATTTGAAGAAGATATGCTTTTATTTGCACTCGAACTGTGTTTGCTAAAAAGATAAATATCACATCCACTCAAAAAGAGAGTGAATGTAATAATAAAAGTGAGCTGTAATCTTAAAGAGACCACAACAACACCTTAAGGTACCCTATTTTGTAAATGCATTAGATGCATTTAGTTTAATTTTAAAAATAGAGTGAGCCCTTTTTTGTTTGTGAGCTTCAGCTGAAGTTGCAGAAACCTCACCTTCATAACCGTAACTATATACTGTACGAACACCATTATTCCATAAATCTTCACCCGAATAGGCTGAAGAACTACTTCCTGCTACCAAATCAAGGAGTGCGCTCTCAGTCATACCTTTGAACTCTTCAGCATCCAAAGAGATGTCATCATAAAAGTTATCTCCGCTTACACTTGCGTTTGCATCTGCATATGCTTCACTCGGAACAACATCTTGCAGTTCAACTGCAGGCATTTGACTTGGTGCCACTGTCCAGTTAATACCTATGTAAAGATTATTGTAAACTGTACTACCATTGCCATCATCCACATTTGAAGAAGCATAGTAGTATGAACCAACGGTTGAGAGTTTACTCATATCATTTCCAGAGAGAGTCCATGAGTTATCATTTGTATTGAACGTAAATGCAACATCAAGGAATGGATAACTTGCTACATTATATGTACTTTGTAGTGTACCATCGCCATAATAGTTATAAGTACCGTAACTATTTCCTGAATTATCATGTTTAGATGTTTCGATATAGTAAATAAAACCGCTATGCGTAAAATATCCTCTTGTTTGTGTTAAATCATTACCGTCTTGATCATCACGATACACCACATTATTCATATAGATACCTTGATATCGTGTATCTAAAGAAATATACGAATTATTCTCACGAATAAAACTTACATTTGTATCAGCAGAACCAAACTGACTGACATCTACCGTTACATTTGCTTCCATCTCTGCTTTTGTTTTATCATTTAAAAGATAGTAATTATACTCTGAAGCACTATCCTCTTTCTCCGTTATAAGATAAGTAAATTTACCATTATCGCCGGCATGATAAGTAGTCACACTTACATTGATTTCATCATTTGCATCGACATCAGTATTGTATGCATATCCATAACCACTACCATGAACACCTACATCTCTTTTTCTTGTACTTGTTGCTGTTGGTGCAAAAACTGAACTGTAATCCAATGTCAATTGAGATGTAAAGCTCTCATCATCTTGACAGATTCCGTAATCATAATATTGAGGAGCATCGTACGCGCCATATCCTTCACCGCCATCACCGAATGTATCCAAGAATATGTAGTAGTCACGAACAGGAACATTTGCAAATATCTCCTCACTCGTATATCTGGAGTTATCATCCTGCACCTCAGCATATGTAAGTTTTCCATCACTATTTGCATCCAGAACAGTTAATGCACCACTATAGAGCTCATCTTGAGAAACGCTACCGTCTCCATTTGTATCGACAACAGATGCTGCTGGTTTTGTACCATCTTCATCAACTTCAGAATCCCATACCCAGTTAGGAATATTGTCTGCTGTCATAATTGCACACCAGTCTGCATTGACACACTCTGTGGAGCTGTTATTTTCACAACTGTTTCTAGCTGCATACACCATATTTGGTTTTACCATATCCATCAAGAGAACTTTATGTACCTCCATACCTGGCCATGCTGTTACACTAAATGTTGCTCTGTCTCCCTGAACCGCAAATGAAGCCACGCCATTTGCATCAGTAAGTTTTTTAGTAGTTATTTTAAAGTCTGTACTGTTATGCACGGCTACTACTAACCCCTGATACTGTGTATGAACAGTCAATGTTCCTGATACACTTGGATCAGTAACCAAAACAGAAGCTGTAGAAGTTGATGATTTGCCATCTGCATCTGTTGCTGTACAACTTAGATGATTTGAACCGGTGCTAGTAAATGTTTTATTAAGTGTAGTACCTGACTCTGTAAGATTCACATCATTCAATGCCCATGTATATGTTACTAAAGTTCCTTCAGGATCAGTTGCTTCGCACTCAAAAGTCTGTGCTGTATTGACATTGACCTGCGTATCACTCAACTCTTTTGTAAATACTGGAGGCTGATTTGCTGCAATACTCTCTACGCTCACCACTACTGATGTTGAGTTACTATCAGCATCACTTGCTGTAATTGTAAAGTTATTTTGTGCTTTTACCTGTGTTAGCGTAATTTCTGCACTTTGGTATTTTGTACCATAACTTCCTACTCTGCTTAAAGTATGTGTTACATTATTATCATCCACAGCAACTACAGTAAGAGGATTATTCTCTTTATCACTTACATAAGCAAAGAGTTTAAATGTATCACCTTTATTAATATCGACTAGGTAAGAAGTTGCTCCTGCACTACGGATAACCGGTGCATGATTTCCTACATAGATATGATCTTCTTTCGTTGATGTAAGCGCTCCATCATCGGCACTGATAGTTATGTTGTGATCACCTTTAGTCAGTTTCACTACAGCACCCGGTGTATAATCTGCATCATCTATTTTCATAGTTTTTGTAACACTGTCACCATCTCTGTCGTAAACATAATAGTTAACTTTGTAATCCCCATTTGGTATAGCACTATTTTTATAATAGTAACGACCATTGTCATTATTTATCAGATAGAGTCCGTTAATGGTTGGCGCACTATTAGCAGCAACTGTAAGATTTGTCGTTGCTAATGTACTTAATTTTCCATCACTTACTCTAGCTTTAAATATATACTGTCCCGCAGCAAGCGATGTTGGTGTAATACCTTGCATTGTAGTAGAATTCAGATCAAAGATACCTCTTATATATAAGCTTCCCGGATACGAGCTTGTATATGTGATATTATAATCAACACCTTTAACTAAAGTCGTACTTCCTACTGCTAAAGAGACTAGATTCATAGTATCTCTGTTTCTATCTATTGCAGAGATATAAAAAGGCAGAGTTTGCGTATTATCCACTACTCTGTTTCTCATTCTTAAATATGCTCTTGGTGCAATCTCTCTATCTGTAACATTAACAGAAGCATACTTACCACTGTCTGCTGTCTCAGGTGCTACAACAGAACCGTTAACATTTACAGGAGATGTTCCTGCTATATATCCCGCAGTATAAGCAACATTTGGTTTTACTTTAAATATCGCATAACCTTTTGCATTTGTATATTTAGCTTTATTATAGTAATCACGATATGCATTTGACTTAAGTGTTACATATGCATTGCTAACAGTTGCATTTTGATCATCTCGTGCAAAAACATACACTAAAGCACTGTATGGATTATCAACTGTAACATTAAGATCAAAGTCACACCCTTGTGTTGTAGATGTTGCATAGTTTGTACTGTCAACACCAACATTACTCCAACTTGTCATTGCACCACGATAAGAGACATTCCAATCAGCCGGAGTACCCTCTGCTAGATCTAGAATAGCTTTTCCGCCATACATATAAGCAGTTGAATAAGAGTTACCCTTTTGCGCTTTAAAAGTCAGTCCATCTACTTTATCGTTAAATTGATCTACAGCATAAACACATAACTCTTTTGGTGCCCCACCTACATTGATCTCAGAATCACAGTTAAGATAACCTTGCCATTTTTTATCAACACATATTGAAAACTGGCTGTTTGAGCTATCCCATAAAGCTTCTCCGACATAAGACCAGCTGCTTGTAGCATTATCATTACTCCAGATAGGAACTTGAAAACCGTTTGATGCATTATGGTCATCATCACCCCATGCTTCAATCACTGCTGCCTGAGAAGATGTAACATGTCTTACCCAGTACATACCACTACATGTACTTGCATCTTGCGTTGAAAGTTTCGATCCAGCTGCCATTTGAAGTTCGATAGGATTACCATCTTGATCTGTTAAGGCTAAAAGATCAAACGCAGCAGATTCTAGCGCATTTTCGGTCTCATCATCATCCGTAGCGTTTGCACTTAAAGATGGTTTACCATGCCCACTAAATGAACCTGGAAAGTGTGCTATATCATCTTCATCTGTTGAATCAAATGCCTGCATATTTACAGTCACACTCTTTACATCTGAACCAAATGACGAAGCCGGTATACTTGCTGTTGTCAGCGTACCTTCTCCCAATGGAATATCTGCTTCTGCTTGAAGCTCTGAGAGTGTCATCAGTTTTGAAAACGATGAGAGACCGTTTTCATCAGAGGTAATACCAAATTTTAAGAAAGTATTTGCTCTGTCTGACGTAGTTGCAGGAAGTTTTACAACCTCTGTTAAAACCGGTTTTGTTGATACATCAGCAAAAATAGAAAGAGGCGTATCTTTTGATAATGTCACGGTTTTTACAATCGGTGAAAATCCCTCTTTTGCTACAGTTAATTGAGCTTTTGTAGGTTTACTTGCATCCACAACAACCTCATCAAAGCTAAATGAACCATCACTGAGTACAGGTACTGTATAGATAAAGTCATTATCATCTAAAATACCGTCACCATTTTTATCTACTCTTAATACTGCTGCTGTATCTGTACTCTCCGTCACAGCTGTCTGTGATGAGAAAGCTCCTGTGGTCGTCCCTCCGGATGTTCCCGAACCAGTCGTTCCACTTACCACTGTTGTAGCGCTTGAGACAGCTCCAGATCCTGATCCACCAGAACCACTAGAACCTCCACTACTACACCCAACAGTCAATACAGTTGCACAAAGGAGCAATGTGCTCCCTACTACTGAATATTTCGTTTTCATTAAGTACTCCTTATTTAATCTAACACTAGAATATCATAAGGAAGATAAAAGATTTATAAAAATACTACAAGATTGTCTATGTTATATTATGTTATTTGTTCAAAAAACCCATTGATTTTTCACTATCAAAATTTGCATCCCGCTCTCGTCGGATTTCATCAGTAAAATCTTTCAGCGTAAATTCAGGATTATCTCTTACAGCAACTTTGTATGCTGTGTTTTTTATGATAAGGTTGATCTGTCCGCCTGTCAAAGAGTACTCTGCCAACTTCTCAATTGAAAAATTATCTTCATACGGTGCATCTTTTGGCAGCATTTTTTTCCAAAGTTCCAATCTTTGTTCTTTATTTGGTTTTTTAAATTCAATCTTATAGTTAAATCGTCTCGAGAATGCTTTATCTATATTTTCAAGCAGATTTGTTGTGGCGATAAGCATTCCTCTGAAATTTTCTATCTGTTCGAGAAAGATATTTTGCATCTGATTATGCATCTGATCAGAACCTGTAATGTTGCCACTGCTTCTTGCACCCAAAAACTGATCTGCCTCATTGAGCAAAAGAATTGGCTCAGTCTTCGTTTTTGCACTCAAATCATAAAAAGTATCAAAAATTTTACGGACATTTTTTTCACTCTCGCCAACATACATAGAGAGGATTTTAGAACAATCAAACGCAAGTATCTGACGTTTTAGTGATTTTGCCAAAGAGTATGCCGTCATCGTTTTTCCTGTTCCAGCTGCACCATAAAAAATGATGCGCGCATCAATACCACTCTTTTTATCTTTTATACCCCATTTTACAAGTCGAGCAACAACATCTTTATCTACCTGTTTCATCAAGTTTTCTAAAGTCTCTTTTGTTGTTTCATTTAGAACGACATCATCCAAAGAGGTATCACTTTCAATAAGCTCAAAAATATCCTGTTCTGCTACCAAAGCACCAAGTTTTAAACGTGTCACTTTTTTTGTTTTTTGAGGGTGGATGATACTTTGCAAAATATCATCGACTATGTAAAAAGAACGACTGATACCACCAAAAGGATTGAGCATCTCTTCATAATCAATAATTCCGTTGCTCAAAAGGTTTGAACCCTCTTCCAAAAGTGAACGGTTTTTAATCCGCTCATACTCGTCCAACGATATTAACTCTATAAGTGTATTCATCTCTCTAAGTGATGATTCTGTAGAACCATACTCTTCACGAAGTAGTGCAATAAAAATCACCTGCTCATAGTTACTCATCTTTTTCTGTTTAAAGAACTTGTCAAGTACCAGATTTTCTGAAGTCTGTTTCACTCTCTCTTCTATACGTTTTTCCAAAAGTTGCAGCTTATTTTGAAGTCTGTCAATCCCAAGTGAATGTTCATGAACATTTTGACGAATAACACTCATCTTTTGATACAACTCTATTCTAAAGAACTGATCTTGCAGATATTCAAGATGATCAGCATAAGGCTTGATATCAGGCAGATCCAGATCAAGTGTACCATCTTGAAGCAGTTTTAAAAAAGCAGGAGTCAAACCTACTGCAGTATTTAAAAGTTCTAGGGGAGTTACTTCGGAGATCTTTACAGGAGTAAAACTCTGCTGATGCAGCCAACCTAGCTCAAGCAGGTTCTTCAGTGCTTTGAGATGTTTTAAGTGTTCATAGTTTTCACTCTCATAAAGATCCTGCAATAGGTCCAGGACAAGCACATCATCTTGTCCTTTCATATACCTATGCGCAATATACTGCAACATAAGTGCTTCATCTTTACTACATTTCAAATGTATAAAAATATCAGATTTTTCAATCTCTTTCGTTTCTAAAAAATTAACTAATGTCTTCAACTGTTTCCTTAAAATTTATAACCAAGTCCTGCAGAGATGATTAAAACATTTGCATTACTAAAAGTACCTTCTATGTCATCATTTTTCACATCACGATCTTCTCTCATTGAATAAAGAGCTGAGATACCTACATTGAGAGTATCGCTTACATCATAACGTCCACCTAGTGATATTGATAAAGAATTGGAGTCCGGCAGTTCATAACTGACTTTTTCTTCAGGAATTGGAGAGTTATCATACACCATACCTGCCATCAATGTCATACCGTCAAGTTCCTGTGTAATCCCCAAACGATACGCTTCAGAATCTTTCCAATCTTTTGCAATTGGATTATCAAAAGAAGGAACCAAAATTGGTGAAATCGGACTTACATAGTTAAAATCCAATGTTTTATATGCAGACCAGTATGTTTTTTCATACACGATTTCAACTGTCGTATCACTCTCAAATGTATATGCTACTGCCAAATTTAGAGCAGCCGGTAACGGTACAGTAACACTTGAGCCGCCATCATAAACTTTAGCATTGCCTATGCTCAGTTTTGCATTCCCCTCTTCATGTAACTCTATATTGGAACGGTATGTTACACCAAATTCAAGTGCTTTTGTAGGCTTGTATGCAAGTGCAAGATTATATCCAACGTCCAGACTATCACCTGTCATATCACGCGATGCAGATGAAGAACTTTTTACTATTCCTGAGGAGTAAACTGCTCGCAGTCCAACTGCAACTGCTAACTCATCTGTTACTTTAAACGCAGCTGTCGGGTTTACTTCAACTACTTCAAGTGTAAACTCTTCAGCCTTATCTATAGCTGGTGAATCACTCCAACGCTTAGAGAGTCCAGCGGGAACGACTATACTTAAACCTACACGAGCATTTCCAAGTTTAGGGGAGACATAATTAATAGAAGGAATTATAAAAGATTCACTGTTAGCATCAATGTTATCTCCGGCTTGAGCACCAGCACCTTTAAAATTTATAGGATCAAGTCCAATGTAAATTAAATCAGCTTCTAGTCTATTTTCATCTTCCATAAAAATCATATTTGCCGGATTATAGTAGGCTGTATCAGCACCATGAGCATGAGCAACATTAGCTGCACTTAAAGCCACAGCATTTGTTGAAGTTTCAGGAATTTTATATCCACCGGCATACATCGCTGTAGCGGCTACTAATGATAAAGTAGTAAGTTGTAATAAATTTCTCATTATATATCTCCGTTTCTAATTGCGGCAAACCATTGAACAGCCGCACCATAGGCGGTTGGTCCACAATTTACATGTACAAATGGATGTGTAGCATCTTGTTGTTGTGCAAGTGCAGCAGTCGGTATGCCTGTAAGTGTTACATCTGCACCATTATTTTTAAATATATTGTATGTATTGTTTGATTCACTAAAAGGAATAATCTCATCATCAACACACTGAATGAAATTCATCTTACTTCTTGGCGTCCAATTATCAAGATTATTATCTTCAAATTTAACTTTCATTATAGAGTTTGCATTATTTTGATAATCATTAATAAAATTTGTATCGAAGAGTTCATCTGCTTTATGAGTATAAAAACCATAGTCGCCATTTGCAGGGTCAGCTAATCCAAGTATAGTATGAATAGCAACAGTATCATAGTCACCATTAAATGCTAACTGAAATTGAGAAAATGTAATTGCAGGATTCACAACTTCACTGATATTAACATCACTATAGTAATGATCATAAGAGTATGCCAGATCTGCTAAAAAGCCTGGATAAACCATAGTTCGTGTTGCATTTATCTCAATATCTGCCAAATCTTTTACATTGTAAGGACCTGCCATTGGAGCTACACCCATCAGGTTTACACTACCAAGCTCATTTTCAACTTTTTGCGCAGTAGCCATAGCGATATAACCACCCTCAGAGTATCCTGTAATATATAACTGATGATTTAGTACAACACCATTATCTTCCATATACTTCATACTTGCTTTTATCATATCCAATGAAGCACGTGCCGAAGCTTTTTTCATGATATATGGATGTACAGTGCCTTTTGAAGCACCAAATCCTATATAGTCAGGATAAATACCTGCAAAACCAGCATACGCTGATTCAAGAATTGCAAGAGAGTAGTTCGGTACAGAGTCCGACACCTCTACGACTGTTGGAGCTTCTGCATCTGCAAAAATTGTTTTGTGATTATCACACAGCATTGAAACAGAAAATGGAGCTTGACCTTGAGAAGCTCTGTAGGCTTGGTATGCATCAGTTGCAGTTGGTATAACCAGCAAGCCCGAAGCAACAACCGGAGCATTGTCTTCATTTACCGTATTGTATGTTATCTTTACTGCTTTATAAGCAAAGGCATTGGTAGCATTTACATCAATAGCACCTTGAACATATGCCAACATTGTTGATGCATTAATATCATCAATTACAGTTGCACCCACAAACTGGGCAGATCCTGTATCTACCTTGTTTTCACTTGTGCCATCAGTTCCACAAGCACTTAAAAGTGCAACTATAGATAATGCGACGATATACTTAGAACTCATTTTTATAGACTTTATCAACTTAAAATCCCCCTCACTAAAAAATTACACATAGTGTAACCAAAAAGTTCTAAAATTGTAATTTTAATCAACAAAAGAGTATAAAAGTTCTATCTCCTCTTTCCAAATCGTCTCATCAATAGTCTCTAAAATAAGAGGAATATCATTCATGCGCTCATCATTCATAATAAAACGGAATGCATCCAATCCTATCTCACCCTTTCCGAGAGAATGGTGTCTGTCAACTTTAGAGCCCAAAGGCGGTTTAGAATCATTGATGTGCATACCACTTAAATACTCAAAACCTACAATATCACCAAACTCATTCCATGTTTTATCATAAGCTTCTCTTGTTCTGATGTCATATCCTGCAGTAAACATATGACAAGTATCGATACAGACACCGATACGGCTTTTATCTTCTACCTGTTCGATTATACGCGCCAAATGCTCGAACTTATACCCAAGATTACTTCCCTGACCTGCCGTGTTCTCAATCACTGCTTTGACACCCTTCGTTTTATCAAGAGCGATATTGATAGACTCCGCAATAACGTCCAGACATCTGTTTTCAATAGACTCTATAAACGCAGCATCCTCTTTTTGTTTTTTAGTGAGTTTTTCTAAGTGGCTTCCGGGATGAAAGTTCAGTCTGTCAAGCCCGAGCAGTTCACAACGCTCTAGCTCATCTATAAACGCAGCTCTTGATTTTTCAAGTTTTTCAACTTCAGGATGGCCAAGATTGATAAGGTACGAGTCATGGGGCAATACATGCTTTGGAAGAATACCGCTCTCATCAAGCGCTTTTTTAAACTTATCTATAGTCTCTGTATCAAGTGGTTTTGCAACCCATTGTCTTTGATTTTTAGTAAACAGAGCAAAAGCACGTGCACCTATCTTCATTGCGTTTAACGGTGCATTATAGACTCCACCGCTGGCACTTACATGAGCACCTACGAATTTTTTATCTTTCATTGACATCTATTTTATATCCTTGATTTTAATTATGATATGATTTTTTCTATCTTTAAAAAAGCTCTCTTTTGAGTTTACCCTGTATTTAATATCTACATCTTTATTGTGAATAAGCTGAATAAAGCCATTATCGAGTTTTACTTTCTTCTCTCCACCATAAATTGCATCTCCCAAAATAATATTTTGTAAAATATCATCTGGGTAAGCAGCATTGAGGTATTGGCTATTGAAGCTGCGTTTACTCATACAGCCCTCTTTGACACAAATCATTTTATTGATATGGATTTTTTGAAACACATGTCCTGCTATAAAAAGCTCTAACTCAATAGCATCATCTGTATGACGAACATAACCAATATCGGAAAATTTTATTTTGGGGGATTTTATCGTGACGATTTTTGTATCACTGTGCTCATAGTTTTTTATGCTGCATGCACTAAAAAGAGTTATGAGACACAGAAGTAAATATTTCAAAGCTTATCTATTTTTGTAAAAACTTACCACATTTTTTCTCAGCAGTTCCACCGAATGTTTTTATCTCTACTGCTGTACCGTTTTTAGCAATTACCTGTCTTTTACACTCATCTTTTGCTATACACTCTTCATTTTTACATCCAATATTTTCTGGAACTTGTGCCATTTTCATTATCCTTAATATTTTTTGGAATTATAATCAAATTTTGGCAATATGCAATAGATTGTTCTATTTTTAAAAAGCTAATGTAAACTACTGCTATGAAAATCCACATTGACATTGACTGTTTCTTTGTAAGTGCCACCCGCATACTCCATCCGGAGCTTGAACATAAACCTGTAGCTATTGGTGGGAGGAGTGACACTAAAATTTTCAATAAAGATGCTAAAAATCAGACTGTAAACTTTGAAAATAGTGGTAGTTTTGTTCCGACTTTTTATAAGGCTTATGAAGATAAAGACGATGATATCGCTGCGTTTACAGATAAAGATGGAAGAGTACGAGGCATTCTTACTACTTCAAGTTATGAAGCTCGTGCTTTTGGAATAAAAACTGCAATGACTATTCGTGAAGCACTTCAACTCTGCCCTCATCTCATTATAAAAGCACCAAATATGTCACTTTATCAAGAACTTTCACACAAATTGCATGAATTTTTAGCCTCTAAAATTCCTCTTATAGAGCAGGCAAGCATTGATGAATTTTATGGAGATCTCAGCGGATGGGTAGAAGATGAGGATATCCCTCACTTTATAGACAATCTCAGACATGAGATAAAAAAAGAACTCAAACTTCCCGTCTCCATCGGTGCGGCAAAAACACGCTACATCGCAAAACTTGCCACAGGCTACGCCAAACCATTTGGATGCAAAACCATTTATGAGTGGGAGTTTGATAGATTTATCAATCCTATAAAAGTTGAAAATTTTGCAGGAATTGGAAAAAGTATGCAGCAAAAACTCTACAGTGCACAGATCAAAACACTTGGAGACCTACGTGCAAGGCGTGGTACACTAGAGTCCTGGGGTCCCTATGCAAAAGAGCTTTATAAGCGGGTAAATGCACAGAGTGATGCAGCCATCCAAACGCAGCACCGGCGTAAATCTATTGGCATTTCAAGAACATTTGACCCGATTTTCAATCGTAAAGAGCTTGTACGCAGAGTTCATATTCTTGCAAGACATCTCAGTTATGCCATCTACAAGCTCAATGTCATCCCTACACTTTTTCACCTCACTATAGCGTATGAGATGGATCAGAAGTCACATAAGAACATCTCTCTGGCTGAACGCTTTACAGAGAAAAAATTTGATGATTTATGTATCACTCTTTTTCATGAAGCAGATAGACAACATCGTCTTCATGTCATACGTATAAGTATCAATTGCAGCAGTTTTACAAGAGATTCAAAAAAGGAACTTTCATTGATTGGTTTCACAGAGGACAAAGCGATGCATGAACTCACTATAAAGACCCAGATACTGAGGGAGAAGTATGGTATTGACACCATAAAATTTGCTTCTGAACTTTAAAAAGAATTATATGTTAAACTTATACTTAAAAAGAGAGTGATTATTTCCTACAAAACCGCTAAATTGTAACGAATAATAAGAAATAATTAACTTTCTTTCCCATAATAGAGATATTTTTCCACACTTCAAATAAAATTAAGTATAAATTACCTAAGATGAAATATCTTATGAATTAGGGGTCGTTTTAGCCTCAAAGGAAGCGAAGAATTATATTAGTTTATTTTATAATTATTGCTTTTGTTATTTCATATATTGATGTAAAAAAAGGAATCATCCCAGATAGAGTAATTTTACCTGCGTTTATAGGTTTACTTATCATAAAATATTTTGAAACGACACTGACACTGCACGATTTGGCAGCTGTTGCTCTTGTACTCATTATATTTTTAGTGCCTATTGTTTTAAACATGGCATTTGGCGGCGGTGATTTGCGTTTTGGTGCCTTTTGTGCACTTTTTCTTGGCTTAAACGCAGTGGGTTACTTTATCATGTTTGCTGGAGTTATCCACTTACTGATTTTAATACTTTTAAAAAGAAAAAGTTTTGGTTTCGCTCCAGCTATGAGCATAGCGGCGTTACTTAGTTATTTTATAGGACAGATGTGAGAAGAGGTTCAGTTGCGATAGTACCGCTGTTTTTGGCAATAGCGTTGCTTTTTTGGTTTATCTGGTTTTTAGGGGGTGCAAACGATAATTTGCACAAGATAAATCAGATAGAAAATCTACAACATACACAAGACAGACTCCTGCAGGCTGCCATAAAAAAACGTTATGAACTAGAAGAAGCAGACCCCACGCTTTCAGATGCCGAGCTTGACAGTGCAGTAGACAAATATATAAAAGAGATAATGAAGGTCAATGGTATTGACAAAGATGAGGAGAGTAAATGATTACAAGAGTGATAGCTACAGCAGGTTTGTTGGTATGTCTGCAAAGTGTCTCTTTGGCAGCGACACAGACAAATACAACCTTCAAAACTCCTAGTGATGTGCAGCAAGACGAATATGGTAATGACTACATAGACAGAGAAGCAACCATCAGCACACAAAACTTTAAAGTTGACAACTTTTGGAATAATTTCAAAGAAGATGGCGCATCACAGAGCAATTATGCCACTATCTCACGCTCGGGTCTTTTTAGAATCACTACCTCGGCAACCTCAGCCTGTACTATAGATAATACTCTTGATAAAGAGGGATGTTCAGGACAAAAGCCTTTCTTGCTTAATGATGAAGTTCTTGATAATCCTGTAGCAGGAACAGATGATACTTACCAAGTTGTATTTACAAATGCAAATGACTACACAAACAATGACTACAACGGCTTTTATCCTTTAGATATACTAAGAGATGCAAAATACTACAAAGATAATACGATTGCAAGTGATGATACACAAGAGAGTACCAAAACCGGTTTTTTTGGATTTATCACAGGTGCAGTCGACTCGCTTTACAACAAAACCATAGGTATTGATTTTTTTGGGCAAAAAGATATTGCAGATGTAAAATATGCTCCAAGAAGTGACAATGCAGAAGATAGAAGACAGAGATATATTGCCAATATTATGGCTGGTGTAGAAAAAGAGCATAGAATGACAAGAAATGCCAACAGTGCCACGGCAACACCCATCAATGCTCCGACACTTAACTCTCCAGTATCACTTCTAAACTATGATGAAGCACAAAAGACCACTACCACATCCCAGTGTAAGTTTTTAGGCTTAGAGCTCTCAAGTGAAGGTGCGATGTGTAGAGTTATGAGCGGTTTTGGTATGAATGCCTGGATGCCATTCTTCAATAAAACAAATACAACTCAGATTGAGAGTAATTTTTTACTTGCCGATACTGAAAATGCACTTCTAGCAATGAATTCAAAAATCGAAAATGTTCCATATCTTCAAGATGTTGCAGGAGATGATAACGAGAAACTCTCTTTTTTACAAAATATCATCAAACCAATGACGGCTATGGCAGGTTTTATGAAAGGTATGCTCTTTGGAGAAGATAAAAAAGATATCGTAGCTGATCCTGTCGAGAGTGTTTACAGTTTTAGTGAAGATGAAGCAATGACACTGACATTTCCAATCACAAACGACGGTTCACAAGTAGATGATTTTGCCCATTTCAAACTCTTAAAAATTCGTTCTGTATATGCAGATAATATGAACTCATGTACTGTCAAGAAAAAACCGGGAATGTTAAAACCATCATCATGGGGACCGATAACCTTTTATGAAGGTGGTTCCAAAAGCCAAAAAAGTCCAAACTATACTATCTTTAACAAAGAGGTCTGGGATAGTGACCAATGGGTAGAGTGGTGTCAGGAAGCAACAGGACAAAAAGGGATGTTTGATTATCTATTTGACTGGACAAAGGGCGGTATTTTCAATCCATTTCAATGGATGAAAGGCTTTTTCCAATCATTTTTAAATATGATAACAGGTACTTACGAGATTACTAATTTTACAAATACCGTCAAACGGGGATTGATACTTGATCTTAAAAAAGTAAATCTTGATCCAATCTCAAAAAGAAATACAAGAGAGATAAAAATTCTCAATATAAACTCGTCAAACGTAGGAAAATAATGATAGTATCGTATGTTTCAAAAATAGAAAAAGATTGTTATGACTCACTGAAAAATGAGTTTACAGATGTAAAAAACTTTACATCAATTGGTGATTTTATCAACTTTTATGCTGCTAGCAAAAACAGAGATGTCGTTTTGCTTTACAGGATTGAGAATCTGGCTGACATAGAGGCGCTCTCAAATGTACACTTTACAAATAATATCTATATGATTTTAATTGGTGATGACAGTACGGAGTACTCTCTTGAAGCAGGACGTATAGGCGTAGATAAGTATCTCAGTTCCAAAGAGGCTAATCCACAGGATATTAAAAAACTCATTATTGCGTCACAGAGCATTATCAAAAAAAGACGTGGAAATTCCAATATCTCTGTTTTTACAGGTATAAGTGGGGGAGTCGGGACAACAACTATTGTAATGAACCTTGCCAAAAGTCTTGCACAGGAGCATCCTGAAAAAAATGTTCTTTTTCTTGATTTTTCTTATACAAAGGCTATCTCAAATCTATTTTTTGATATGCCCCAACCAAAGAAAACAATCATAGATATAGCAACAGTACAAAACATAGAGATGCAGGAACTTTTTGACAACGGACTTGAAAAACTGAGTGACAACTTCTACTTTATACCGGGAATCCAAAAGCATACCGACAAAGAGGAACTTGAAAAACCACAAAACATACAGGTATTTTTAAACTTCATTATGTACATCAAAGAGCGTTTTGATTATATTTTTATTGATGTCGGTGTCTTTGAGGATGTTGATCTCGAAGTTGACATTCAAGAGATAGCTGATAATATTTTCGTTATTACCGAGTTTAGCATCCCTTCAATGTCTATTTTAAAAACATATATAGATATCATAGATAAAAGCGGCTGGTACAACAAAACACATATTATCGCGAATCGTGCTGATTCTTATGGAACAGTGACACATGAAGAGGCCAAAAAAATTCTCTCAAAAGGACTGCGCCATAATTTTGAAATTCACTACTCCCTTCCAAATGATGCAAAACATCTTCGTGAATGCTGGAATGAAGCGCAGTTAGTTGTAGATGTATATCCGGATTCCCCTTTTATGGAGAGTATCCGTCAGCTTAGTGAAAAATTCTTTATCAAAGACCCAACACTTTTTGAACATGCCGCAAAAAGCCAATCTTCTCTTTGGAGCAAGGTCAAAAAATGGCTTTAAAAAGTAAACTAAAAGAGCACCATAACACGCACGATACTATTCCAAGTGTGGCCAATGCCATCAGTGTAGATGAGAATCTCTGTGTTGAACTCTGTTTTCCTCTTATATACAGAAATGAAGAGTATTTCAAAATTGCCTGTAAGATTTATGACTCTTTTCTTGAAAAACTCAACATTAACGGGCAGCTCACTGAGAAGATGATTCGAGAAGTTGTGGTCAAGCATATCTCTACATTTAATGTACCCAAACACAGCATTAAGACAGAAATAGTGGATTTTGTTATAGACAATCTCCTCTACTATGGTCCAATCTCTACCATTATTAGAATTTCCGGCAGTAATCTTAATGATATTATCGTTAACACAAAAGATTACGTTGATGTTATCTATGACGGGCAGACACTTACAACTCCTTTTAAATTTAGAAGCGAAGAGGATTTAAAAAAATTTATCAACAGAATGCTCTCCGAATCAAATCGTAAAGTAGACGAATCACACCCTATCGCTTCAGCGAAACTTCCAGATGGGTCTCGTATTGAGATACAGATTCCACCGGTCTCAGCAAATATTGACAGTGACGGTAATGCAGGCTCTTATGTAACGGTCAGAAAATTTCGTGAAGTTCCACTCCTTTTTGAAACTCTTATTGATTCAAATATGATTGATTATAAGATGGCATATTTTCTACTAAAAGCCATTGAGGGCAAATTAAATATTGTAGTCTCTGGTGGTACTTCAAGTGGTAAAACAACATTTTTAAATGCACTTACCCGCTTTATCGACGGTGGCGATCAACTCCTTACCATAGAAGATACAAAAGAGATGAAACCGCAGATGCCGTGCCATGCGATACGCTCATTTGAGGCACGTCCTGCAAATGAAGAGGGTGCAGGAGAGATTACCATAGAGAGCCTTTTAAGAACTGCGCTGCGTTCAAGTCCTAGACGAATAGTCGTTGGAGAGTGTAGAGGACCTGAGATTGTTACGATGCTAAACGCAATGAACACAGGACATCCCGGTTCAATGACAACCATACACGCAGATGACACCAAAGAGGCTATTGTAAGAATAGAAAATATGTTCCTCGAAGCCCGTCCTACTGCAAATATGAGTTTTGTACGTTCACAAATCATCTCTGCGGTGGATTTAATCATACAGATTGTCCGTTTTCCAGACGGAACAAGACGAATTGTCAAGATTTCAGAGCCTGAGAAACGTATTGAGGAGAACGGTGTCGTCTCAATGCTTGATTTGTTTGAGTTTAAAAGGTCCATTAACAGTAACAACCCAATGGATTCAAGCGGAAACTTCAAAGCAATCTCCGCCTCTTCACGAGCTTCACTTAAAATGCTGCAAAACGGCATAACACTCGATTCAAGAATTTTTGATAATGAGTTTGAAGTCACAAAAGAGATACTTATAAATGAGCTAAAAGCCTTTCATCCAAAAAGAATGTGTGGCTGGAAAGAGAACTATATGTCAGAGATTATTCAATCCTCATACGCATCAGGTAAAAACATACTAGAAAGATGGCCTAACTTACAATAATGAGCGAATTACAAATAGATATCTTACTGATTTTAGTCATCACTTCAAGTGCAACCTTTTTTGCCTATATTCTCTATGTAGAGTACCGACGTTCACAACACATGCAATACATCAAAAAATCCATTGCGTTTACAGATGATGAATTTGCAGAGATACTCAAAGAGAAAAAAACTGAATCTAAAGCTTTTGTAGATAAGCTGAACTCTGTACTTGTTCATGCAGGTTTTACTATGTCACTCCCTGTTTTTATTCTTATTTTCACTGCGTTTACTCTGTTTATCGGCTCTCTCTTCTCTCTCTTTTTAGAGCACTGGAGCGGTCTTTTGGTAGGAATTCCTTTTGGGGCACTGCTCTTTAGCATGATTATGCAGTCTATTATACACAGTAGAAAGAAGCAGTTTAACAAAGCACTTGCCCTCTCCATATCCGTACTCGTAAAGATGATGAAAAACGGGATCGGTTTTGAGCAGGCACTGCTGAAGTCTATCTCCGTATCAAGTTCCCCGCTCTTTAAAGCGATCTTTGAAAACTTTTTTCAGGAGAAGAATACCATAGGTGAAGTAGAAGCGTTTGAGCATATCAACGACTATGTTGATTCTAAAGAGCTGCGCATTTTTGCACTGGCTATAAAAATAGGTCGTGCCAGCGGTGGGCAATTCTCAAACACACTTGAAAAAGTTGAGAAGACAATCTCCTACAGAGAGAAGATGCAGGAGAAGGTTGATGTTATTACGAGAGAGGGAAGTATTGGCTCATATGTTGTTGTCTTTATTACCATATTTCTCTATTTTGCACTCGATCAAAACTTTGACGGAAAGGTTAGCGGTTATTTTATGGAGAGCTTATATGGTAGATTCCAACTTTTAGGGATTGCTTTATGGGTCTTTCTAGGAATAATGGCAAATAAATTTATCACAAAGGTGAACAAATGATAGAGACACTATCCTACACCATTATGGTGGTTTCTTTGCTAATTATCCTCTTTTTTGTCACTCTCTATCTTATACAAAGATATAAACATGCGCAACTTCTCAATGCCATCTTTTCCCATCAGGATGAGATTATCATCTCAAAAGAGGAGAGTGATAAAAAGGCTGCGTTTGAGCTAAGACTTATCCGTGCGGGTATTACACACAAAGAGTACAAAGAGATTCAACTCCTTAGTGTTGTTGCAGGACTAGCTATAATATCTTTGATATTTTTTCTACATCTCTCTCTTGTTTTAAATATTTTTCTTGCTTTTGTCGCGCTGCTTGTGATGATTTTTATGCCATATCTCTATCTTGATGAGCAGATAAAAGCACGTATTAAAAGAATCAACAACGACTTGGCAATATTTATAGATCTGTTGATTATTATCCTCGAAGGTGGCGGAGGACTCAACAATGCCATTGACAAAGTGACCATAGAGGGAGACAAAGTTCTTGGCAAAGACCTCCTCGAAGAGTCTAAAAAGTTTAAAAACGAATTTATCACCTACTCTAGTGAAGTTGCTTACAACAATCTCATAGAGAGAACAGGCAGTGATGCCATTGCGACTATTGTCGGCTTTATGCGTCTCTCAGAAGAGACGGGTATCGGTGTCAAGAGCATATTTGAAAATCAAGCGCAGGAGATTAAAGATATGGAGATGCTCAATGTAGAAAAACGTGCTGCAACGATGAATATCAGCATCACTTTTGTGATGTTTATCTTCATCTTACCTGCAGTCATAGCGATGGTAGCTTTTCCAATGGCCGCCGATGCTTTAATGCCGGGATTTTAAAAGGAGTAATATGAGAAATCGAAATACAAGAATCATTATGGGGATACTAGTAGGCTTAGTTCTATTTACCTCATCTGTTGCTTTACTATTGTATCTAAAACAGAGCAAGGCCAATGAAAACATTACACACAATGTCGAAGTCTATGTGGCTGCAAAAAATCTAAAAGAGGGGGATTATATAGGGGCAGATGCTATTACAAAAGCAAAAATTCCGCAAAACTATATCTCCTTTGCTCCGCTTGTTGCCGAGGAGATTATTGGGCGTTATGCAAAAGTTGCTATCTTTGCAAAAGAACCTATAAGAGCAGAGAAGCTCTCAACAACAAACCCGCTTGATAAAAAAGTACAAAAGCGCGTTGTTATGACAAGTGATAAAAATAAGACAAAACAGACGCTTGTCTCCACGAGTGATACTATCTCTATCCCTCTAAATATCTTTAAAAACAAAGACGCCTCTTTAAGAGCAGGAAATTTTGTGGACATTATCTCAGTTGTTCCTAAAAAACTTAAAAATAAAGAGTTTGCTTTTACTACAAAATACATTGCGCTTCATGTACCTATTCACTCTTTTATCAGCGATAACGTTACAACTGCGACATTTACACGAACACTGACACAGACAGAAGATAAAAAAATGACAAGTAAAATTATCGAAGCTGATACCATAGTGCTTGATATGTCCCCAAAAGATATCAAAAATTTTCTGGCACTCTACTACAAAACGCAGGCACTAAACAACAACAGAGCATACAACACTGCCAACTACGGTGGACAACTCTGGCTTGTAAACGCAGCAACAGATACTGATGCTGCAGTTCAAAAAGAGAAAGAGAAGATGCTGCTTGACAAAAAAAGAGCAGTTGTTAAAAGAAGAAGAAAAGTACAAAAGGTAAGCATAGCCTATGAGAAATAAGCATAGATGTCGCAAAGCATTTGGCTTAGGCCAGATTATGGCTACATTGTTGGTTGTACTGCCTACGATGGCATTTATCGTTACCTTTATGATTGATTACTGGAGCATTATGCAAGAGGATTATAAACTCAAACTTATAGTAAATCAGGCTTCACAAAAAGCTGACAATATGGAAGATTTAAGCTCCTTTGATTTAGATGCAGATGACCTGTGTCCAAACGCAACACACCTTGTCTTTAGTAAAGCCAAAGATGCGGATACCAAAGGGCGGATAGATATAGTCATCGCCTACACACACAATGGTCCATATGTTAAAAACAAGCTTTTATCTACAAGTATGCATACATATTCATACCATGACCAAAATATGTCAATAATCGGCACCTGCCAATAAAAGAGGAAAAACATGAAAAAAATAGTATTACTGCTGGGAATTTGTCTAAATATTTTGGCAAACGACATTTTAGTATTTAGTAACGAGTACCAA
>Ga0256836_1000157_pt1 | contig 40404 bp, 53 predicted proteins | sample 4561380metaG_FD_185974 | JGI IMG/M metagenome (GOLD analysis project Ga0256836, IMG submission 185974) | Hydrothermal vent microbial communities from Guaymas Basin, Mexico - 4561-380 | ecosystem: Environmental > Aquatic > Marine > Hydrothermal vents | place: Mexico: Guaymas Basin | collected...
GGAATGCCCGAGAAGGCTGTCACGGCTTTCAAAAAAGCCGATGGCAGTAAAAGGGTGTAGTATGTCCTCTTCCCCGAGGCTTTGGTATGGAGTTAGTCTTCTATTTTGTCTTCAAAAGCATTTGCAAATGTTTTTTAAGAAAATATTTCCGATGTTACAAAAAGAATTTATTTAGAAAGGAGTTAGAAATGGCACACAGGGGTGCTTTTATTTTAATTGATGGAAAAAAAGAGAAAAGAATATATGGAAGAAATTTAACAAGTCTTCATGCGATTTTATTACTAGACTATGCTTTAGATACAAAAATCAATAAATTAAAAAGAGCGAAAGAATTGTTTTCTATCATTTCTTCTATTGATAAAAGAGAAAAAATCGACGAAGAGGATTTGGAAAGCAAAATAATTGTGGATAAAAACGAAAATAAAATAGAATTCTACCTTTCTAATAAAAGGGTAGAATTTAAAAGATTCGTGCAACACGCAAAAGCTTTTTTAGAAGAAGAAGATTATGAAGAATTTGAAAAATTCGTAGAAAAATTAAGAAAAAAAGTGCAAAAAATATAAATCAAATTAGAAAGGAGTTAGAAATGGAATTAGTTTTAGTAGGAACATTTATGATTATCTACGGCATTTTTAAATTTAAACAAGCTCAAGAACGCTTTGCGTTCTAAGGAGCTTGTTATGACTGAGATAATCGTTTTTGCAAATTTAGTATTTTTATTTTTTAGTGTAGTTTTAGTTAGATTAGCACATGCTGGAAAAATTTAAAAAATTAGAAAGGAGTTAGAATGAGATTTAGTGAAAGTATTAAAAACATTAGTATAGCACTTAATAAAGTAATAGCTGAAGTTAAAGATGTATCAAAAACAGAAGAGGGTTTTGGATATAAATACGCAAGTTTAGACAATATTTTAAAAATGTTAAGACCTTTGCTTGCAAAAAATGGACTTGCAATGCTTCAAAGTCAAGAAGTTAAAGATGAAGAAATTATAGTAAAAACCTTACTCACTCATACAAGTGGGGAATGGATAGAAGTAACGGCAGCAGCTCCATTTGAAAACTTAAAAGGAATGAATAGTTTTCAGGTTATAGGAGCTGGAACTACATATCTACGCCGCTATTCAATAGCAAATCTATTTGCAATAGCAAGTGAAGAAGACACAGACGCAAGTCCAAAAGCAAATCAAGATGTAAAAAATACAGCAAAAAAAACTCAGCAAACACAAGAACAAAATTGGGAACAATTAGGAATTAGTTTTGAAAAGACAAAAAACGGGTTAGTCGCAATTGAGACAATTAAAGGTGCAATCTTTAAAAATAAAGAGTTATTAAAAAAAGCAGGGTTTAAATGGAATAACGAACTTAAATCTTGGGTTAAGCCTGCTTAATAAGCCAAAGCCTTGGGCTTGGCTTTTCTTCAAAACATTCAAAAATCACTGACACAAATCTAAAACAAGATAAATTAAAAGATTGTTAGAAAGGAGTTAGAAATGGCATTAGTAGAATTCATTGAAAAAGGTTTAATTAAAAATAATGAATTAGATAATACATTGGGAGATAGAAAAACTTATATTGGCGCAAGCGATATTGGAGGATGTTTAAGAAAAGCGTATCTTGATAAAGTTTCTCCAAAAGAAAAAGAAGCTCAAGAACTTACAATTTTATTAAGAGGACATTTAGCGGAAGATTTGGTTGCAAAAGCTCTTGATGCACAAGGGGTTAAATATCAAACTCAATTAGAACTTCAAGAAGACTTTATTAGGGCTCATTTAGATTTTGTATTTTGTTCCTCAAAAGAATGTGTGGTTGTTGAGGTTAAAAGCACAAACAATATCCCTGATACTCCATATAGTAGCTGGGTTTTACAAATTCAGCTTCAGATGTATTTGGCTCAAAAACATTTTGGACTTAAAACAAGGGGATATATTTTAGTTCTTAATCTCAACACAGGAGAGATGAAAGAATTTTCTATTGAGCCTGATGAAACATTACAAGATATAGCACTTAATAGGGCAAAAGCTTTATGGGACGCTTTACAAAATAGCACTGAACCTGAAGCAGAAGAGCAATTATATTGCTCTAAATGCCCTTATAAGGACACTTGTCCTCTATTTCAAGCAGAAGAGATACATTGTGAGGAGTTAGAAAATTTAGTTAATGATGTAGCTTTTTTAGAAAGCCAGAAAAAAGAAATTGACAAAGAGCTTAAAATAAAAAAAGAAAAGCTATTAGAGTATCTTGAAGCAAAAGGTATTAAAAAAGCGAAAATCGCAGATTATTTAGTATCAGTTACTGCTTCAAGTAGTTTTGTTTCTCTTGATACTACAAAACTTAAAAAAGAAGCTCCTGAACTTTATGAGGAATTAATTGCTAAATTTGGGAAACAAATTGTTAGAAAAGGGAGCTTAAAAATTAAATAGTTTCTTCTTTTTCCCTTTTCCCTTTAAAAAATAAAAATTAGAAAGGAGTTAGTATGAGCAAATTGAAAGAAATTAGAAAAGAATTTGAAAACATTTTAAAAGACCTAAAAGAAGAGATGTTAAACAACCCTCAATGGATTAAAGATTGGTCTATTAATTTAAGAAACTTCATTACAAAACGTTCTTACAGCGGAATAAATATTTTAATCTTGTCAAAAACTATGACTATTAAAGAACATAAAATTCCTTTCTTCATCACATTCAAACAGGTTCAAAAAAAGGGTTGGAAAGTTAGAAAAGGAGCTAAAAGCTATCCTATATTTTTTTATAAATCTATTGAAAAAGCAATTGAGAAAAAATACCTTGATGTTGATGAAGAGGGCAATGAAGTTGAAAAAATTGAAATAAAAAAAATAACAATCCCTATTTTAAAAAAATATCATGTCTTTAATATGGAAGACATTGAGGGAGATTTTGAAATTGAAAGTGATGAGGTAAAAGAGCCAGAATGGAGTAAATTGCTAAATAACGCAAAAACATACATAAACATTGTTTATGGAAACCCAGCTTACTATCCGGCTAAACATATCGTAACAATGCCGCATATTAAAGATTTCGAGAGTATTGACGCATATTTTGCAGCATTGTTTCACGAATTAACACACAGCACTAAAAAATATCTTCCAAGAGATTTAAGCTACGCAGAAGAGGAACTTGTCGCAGAACTTGGAAGCGTTTTTTTGTGTAAACACTTTAATATTGAATATCCTTTAAGTAGACACGCTGGATACTTGAAAAGCTGGGGAGAAAAAGTTGAGGACAAAAAATTTTACACAATCCTCAAACACGCTTTTAAATCAATGGAATTTTTACTTGAAAAATTAGAAACCCAAGCGGCTTTAACCGTTTGAGGTTTTTTAGAAAGAAGTTAGTAATAGATTATAAAACATTTAAGCGTCTTTATTTATTTAACCCCAAGCCTTGGGCTGGGTTTTTTATTTATACTTATTTCATACTAATATCGGTGTGTAATAAGTATAAATAAAAAGGAAGAAAAAAAGAAGAGAATTTCTAAAAACTACTGTTTTGCAGCGTTCTCTTTTAAAAATCTTCTAAATTCGTTTCTAAGCGAAGTCCACTTTATGAGGTATTTAGCTCTTACTTTATCTTTAAATATGTTAAATGTAAAGTCTTTTAATTCTTTTAATGCTTTTTCAAATTCATTTAAAAGCTCAATCCATTCTTTCGCTTTATTACTTCTTTTAATTTTATCGTTAAATGTGTCAATTCTTATAAGGGCTTCAAATAATACATCCTCATCCTCATCGTTGCTTACAAACACCTCAACCATAGGAGAATTTACCCTGTTTATAAGTCTTATTTTTGTATTTACTGCAGTTGCAAGAAGCCTTGAGTAATCAACATCCCCAAATTCTTTTGTAAATTCAATAATTTTTTTTGCAGTTTCTAAAACTTTGTTAAATTTTTCTTCAATCGCTTTTTTATCTTCATCTCCTATTTGAAATCCCCAGAGTTCCATCACGGCTTCTTTAATATATGCCGCCTCTCTCGTAATTTTTGCAAATCTATCCCTTATAATCGGAGAATTAAAAACATATACCACGCTATTGCTAGGATTTTCTCTTATAACTTGAATTTTTTTAGCTTTGTAAGCGCTTGGATTAATGTTTAGTTTTTTTTGTGCCATTCTAACTCCTTTTTCTAAAAATTTTCTAACTCCTTTTGAAGTATTTTATTATATAGTTTCTTTAACCATTTTCTCAATTACTTTTAGTAATTTTTGGGCAATTTTTTCAAAATTCTCCTCATACAACTTCGGTTCTATTAAAACTACCTCATTTCTGTCAAAACCGCACATAGCATATACTTTTTGTGTTTTAAGCTCAAGAAAATAGTTATCCCTTAACGGGATAAAAGTGTTTTTAAATTCTTTAACCAAGACTCTCATATTTGAAATACCATTTCTCATATCAATTCTTTTTTTTACCATTACATTTCCTCTAATTTAAGCTTATATACATTGCCAATAATTAAATACTCAATTTTTTTGTTTCTTCTTCTCTTTTTTTTTGCTTTTTGTGCTTTTTTAATAATTGGTATGGGAACTTTTGAAGTTTTATCAAATTTATATCCTTGGATTGAAAATCCAAGTTTTTTGGCTTGGGAAATTGGTATTTTAATCATTCTTCAAATCCAAATTTTCTTTTAAATTCTCTTACCTTTTCGATATCATAAGCTCCCCGTTTTATAATATGACCGCTTTTTAGATAAATTACTATCTCATATTTGTTAGCTGCTTGAACATTGATTTCAAATGAAACCACTTCGTTTTTTTGAAGATAGAAATTTGGTTCTATCTGTATTAAATTAATATAACTCATTTATTCTTCCTTAAAGAATTTTTCTTTCATTTCTTTTAAAATTTCTTCAACTTCGCTCATTATTCTATCATGTAAAATTTCAGCTATTTTTGATTTTTTATTTGCATCATATTTATAATTATAAGCAATTTCGAATTTTTTCATTTCTTCTTTTGTAAATGGTATACATAATCTGGTTTTTATTATTTTTTCAGCAATTTCTTTTAGTTCTTTTTCTTCTATCTTTTTATTTTGAAAATTTGTTTGGTTTTCCATTAAATTCCTTTTTGTTAAAAGGTTAACTATGAAAATTTTAACAAAAAGTAAATTATATTTCAATATGTATAAGTTACATAAAAACAAAATAAAGAGAATTTTCAAGAAAAATAAGGAAAAATAGGGAATAAAAAGTATAGATTATGTAATATAATCTAAATTTTTTTGATACAATTCAATTATTAATTACAAAAATTTAGCAAGAAACAACAAAAATTAGGTTTAAAATAAAAAAAACTAATTTAATGAAATTTTTTTGATTTAAAAAAACAGGAGTTTTAAGAAATGTGTAAAAATAATACTTTGCAAGAATTGCAAAAATGGAGAGATAGATATTTTCAATATTTAGAGATAAAAGGTGTTTCTAAAAATACTATAAAATCGTATCAAAGAGCCATTAGTTGTTTTTTTGATTTTTTAAGGGAAGAGTTTTTGGGTAAAAATAGCTTAAATTACTTAAAGTGGGAAGATTTTAATAAATTTATGTTTTTAGCTTTTTTACAAAAATTAAAAAGTAAACTAAACGAAAAAAGTCAGAATTTATACTTACGCATAATTAAAAATTTTCTAAAATTTATCGCTGAAAACAACGAAGAGGGTATAGATCCTTACTATAAGATAGAAAACTTAACCATTAAAGAACCTCAAAACGAAATAATAACCTTTGAAGAAAATGAAATAGATAGGATTGATTACTATCTTTTTAAAAAACTTGAAAGCACTAAAGAATATTCTAAATACAAAAACCTTTTATGTATTTTATTTATTCGATTTACTGGCATGAGAGCCGAAGAGTGTTTAGGGTTAAAAATAGAAAATATATCAATTCAAGAAGATGGAATAAAACTCATGGTAAGGGGAAAGGGCAATAAAGAAAGAATTTTATATCTTGATGTATCATTTCTGCCTTATCTAAAAAGAATGCTTAACTTAAGAGAAGAAAACAAAATAACAAGTGATTATTTATTTGCTACCAAAAAAAATAAAAAATTAACTTTTCAAGGACTTTATAGAGCAAATAAAAAGTTTTTGCAAAAAATTGGAATTAAAAATCCAAAAAAATATGGACTTCATACGTATCGTCATACGTTTGCGTCGCTTTTGGTAAACGAAGACGTAAACCTTGAAACGATCAAAGAAATATTAGGTCATTCGAATATTGTGACAACAAGTAAATATTATGCCAAAACTAACGAAAAAGCAAAGAAAAGAAGCATGTTAAACATTCAAAGAAAAAAAATGTAATTTTTTATTTAGGAGAAATAAAATGAGAATAACATACGTTAAATTTTCAAATGATATAGAACCAGTGGTAGAATTAGATGAATATGATAAATTCTGGCTTAAACAAATGTTTAAAAATTTAAAAAAATTACCAGAGGAAATAGAAATAAATTTTTACAAAGAAAAGGATTATTATATTCCGATTTTTCCAAATGAAAATAAAAATCCCGACTACATCGGTATTTTTTCGAGAGAAGAAATTATAGATATAATAAAAAATTCAAAAAAAAGAAATAAAAAATTTTATTTCGAGATTTTGGTGGAACGATGAAATGAAACTAAACTTATTCTTTTACTTAACATAAGATATATTCTCTTTAATTGGTTTGTTCTTCTCTTATTTCATATCGTTAAGATAATTAGTTACTTTATCTTTTATATAATTGCTAATTCCTTGTTGAACCTGAGCTGATATGTTTTGAGATATATCATTGTAAAATTCGCTTAAATCTATTCTTGAAAAATCAATCTTTTGGAATTCTTCTGGTGTAAAACCTCTGCAATCTGGGCTTTTAGGACTTCCCCAACCCATTTTTAATTGTTTTCTTCCTTGTTCTTGAATAATTCTTGCAAGTTTTGAATTAAAACAACAATAAGTTTGTTTATGCTGAATACAAATTTTTGCTACTAATAAATCCAATTTTTTAGAACAATACTCTCCTATATAATGGCATTCTTTTTTTTCGTTTTTTTTAGCTAAAAATCGTTCATCCTCTTTACATTTTATAAGCCCGAAGAATACTTTATCTTTATCGCAACAACCTCCTCCCGTAAGTCCGAAAAATATATCATCGCTTCTACATCTCATATCGCGTCCATTGAAAATATAAATCTTTCCATCACATTGTCCATTACTATCCCATCCATTATTTTTTTTATCGTTAATTCCAACCGGAGTATCAATATTTTCAACATTATAATCTCCAACTCCCTCTCCTACACAAGGATAAGGACTACATTGCCATTTATTATTTACATAAACGCATTTTCTATCAGGCGCTGGGACGCATTGATAAGTTTTAGCGCGACAGTTGTTAGGCGGAGGAGTTGGAGAATTACAAGTATTCGCTAATTCAGGGTTTTCTTTGTTAGGATTAGGATCTGTTTTATAGCAACCTCCTTTATCAATCGGTTCATAAGGGTTTCCATATTTATTTGCACCACTACACAAATATTCATAATAAGTATAATTTATTGTTTTAACGCATTTATTACCTTCTTTTGAGTAATTATTAGGACACGTTGGATTAGTGTAACAATAAACTCCATCATAACTCGAATAACCTTTCGGACAAGTTACTCTATAACAATCCCAACTTGTATAATAATCAACCGAATATCCATCGGGACATTGCATTACTTCTTTTGCTCCATCAACCGTTATTACATAATAATTAATTCGATTATGTCCCGTATGGTCATTTCTTGTATTGTAATAAATTGTATTGTTAATACACTTTAATTTTACCCAGTTATGATGCCTCGTTTTATGGGAGAAGTATGTTTTATAATATGGAGGGATATATTCGTTTCCCGTCCATAAAGTAGTATTATAGTTATTCCAAGATTTTGGAGCACTTGCTTCTATCTTATATATTTTACAATCTGCTACTTTTACATGCCCTATCCCATCCCTGCTTATCTGAATTCTTGCCTGATACGTTGTTATAGTTTTAACATAATTTGCATGAGATACTATTGCTTTTTTTCTACACTTACCATTAACGAGTTCTCCTCCATCAGGGCATATTAAATCCGTATAATCCCTGACAACTCCAGTATGCTCTACCACATAACTATCCGTATAATCCCATTCTTCGCTGCAAGGTGCTAAATCGGCAGGGCAATAATATTCCCCGTTAGGGTCTTGCAGACAGTCGAACGTCTGTCCGGGTGTAACCGCCCCCGTTGTATCATCATATATTTGTGTGTTACACTTTGGAGTTTTTCCCCAACTATCGTCTACGTTGCTTGGAGGTATATAACAATCTGGCATTTTATCGCATTCAATAAGCGCATAAAATTTAACGGGATTATTGTATTCGTCATAATGGTTTCCAAAATCCGCCCATTTTCCATCAATGCTACTCATAGCAACCCAATGTTCCCCAAGAGCTACCATAGCTTTTCCGTTTTGAATATCATAAGGTTTTACTAAATTATCTGGCTGTTGCTTAGCCCAATTCGTATAAGTTAGGGGTTGGTTTTTAATTGTCATAAACCTGCTATCGTCAAATGCACAATTTTCGTTGTCATAACAATAATTGCTTGTATTATTTGGATCATATATCCCTATCCAAGCGTATTTCGGAGTAGGAATAAGTAATTTTAGAAAATCGTTTTCCGCTTGATCGTTTGGAATTGCAAGATAACATCCGTTATTTTTGGCAAACGTTTTTGCTTCAAGAAAAGTAAGTTTATCTTTCGTAACGGTATAATAATGCCCGTTATGTTCTTTAAAATCCGCAACGGAAGAGCAATTAAATGCAAATACGCTTACAATACTTAAAGGTAAAAATTTCAATAACCTCATCTTATTCCTTAGAACAAGTAAAATCTTTAACCGCTTCCGTAATACCACTCAAAGCTCCTACTACCTCTTTAAAGTCGTCTATTTTTCCACAATCGTGTTTTATCGTCTGTCCCGGCTTTATTGGACAATACCAATTTCCGTTACCGTCTTTTTTACACTCTATTATCTCACTTTTTTTAGTAGTAGCCGATGAGGTAGACATAGCTTTATTCGTATAATCTTGATAAGCCTGAGTATCTACATCCGTCCATTCCACTTCGCAAAACCTACTTTGATTAATATCACCTACGAAAATCGTTCCACTCACGTTCTTATTTTCGTCTTTGTAAGAATACGTTCCCGAAGAATACTGAGATGAAGTTGCAATGTTGTTATATTTTGTAGTTAAACCGTTTTTAAATGTTTCATCAATCGAATTATTTGCTTCTTCGTTTTGGGTCGTTTCATACAAAAGAGTATATGTTGGATTATCTAATTTAGCCTCGTCGGTTTTTTCGGTTAAAGTAACTTCGTCCATTCCCATTGGCACGCTCTCTCCCCCGCAATTTACGCTTTTTCCTTGAACATAAGCATAGTTTTCACTTAAATTAATCCCCGACACTATAAAATACCCTTTATTTAAAAGGGAAGAAAAAATTCCACTTATGGTAGATAAAATTTTTGCGTAATCGTTCGAAATTCCTCCACAAGAATTATTTACGCAATAGCATCCAGCTAAATCGGACGAGTTGGCTTTATCTAAAGAAAAAGAAGTTCCGTTAAACTTTAATAAAAAATATTTACAATTATTCCAAGTTCCACTATTACATTTAATAAATCCATTGGAACAAACTCCGCTAATATTACTAAAATATTGAACGTTTTCAAATTTTCCGTCTAAATTAAAATCTTCATCAACCTCTATCGTAATATCTCCACCGCTATTTATCACATAGGTAATTTTTAATATATTATATTCTTTTCCGCAGTCAATAGAAACAACTGCTTTTTTTGAATTATCAAGGGTAGCTAATTCTTGAGATTTAGTAATGGGATTGTTTATTCTTATATCGAGATTGTTCTTATAAGCTCCCAAAATTTGATTTGCTTGATTTGTTCCTTCATCCCAATATTGAGCCTGTTTTGCAAACAACAAAAAAGGAAGTAAAAATAAACTATAACGCATTTGCGCTCCATATAGGAGAATTTTTATACATTTCTTTTTCCAAATCCGCGAATTTATTAATTAAATTTCTTTGAACGTTAACTTTTTGCTCGGCTTCATAGATTCTTTTATCTATCACTTTTTTAATTTCTCTTATATTATGATAAGCCATCTTCTTCCATCTATTTAGATTTTCTCTAGAATAAGTCGTCGATAAATCTTTATCTGCTGAAAGATAATTAATTGTTTTATTTATTTGTCTAAAGTATTCGTCTATAAAACTTTCTAAAATTCTATAAGAGAGATATCTCCTAACTTCTTCTAAAGAATTGCTATCAAGTCCTAAAGTGGCAACCAAGTTAAGCATTTTATACACTGGAAGAGGCATAGCGTTTATAAAATCTATCTCACTATTTGTAAAGCTCTGTTTCGTTTTAAGTTTATTTAAAATATTATCTATATTCGTTTTTACAAAATTATAAATACTGTCCTCTTTTGATACTTTCAAATTTGCAACGGCATAAAGATTTGGTTCCGTGCTTACAGTTAAAAAATCAACGTTTTGTTTGTAATTTGAAATAGGCTTATATATATCCCCATCTACGTTAGGATTTAATACCAAAACTTTCAAATCTCCTCCGTAAACTAAAACTTTTATAAAATTAGAACCATCAACTTCGAGAGGAGTTATAATGTCAACCTTAGACGGATTCTCATGAACAACTCCAGAAGAATCGGAATTGCTAACGTCATATCCGTAAATGTCTCCTGTTATTGCTCTCATTATTGCTTTGAACTCTGCAACGTTCATTACAGCCGGAGTAAAACGCTCCGTTAGTTTATCTACTAAAGAACCGTATCCAAGTTTGTTTTTCATTCCCTCTGCCCCAGCAATCCCTCCAAACATATTCGCCGCTTGTTGAATTGCCGTCGTTATAGCCCAAGTAGTATCCGTTTTCACTTTAACTCGGGTTGAAGAAGCGTCTTCAGTTGCTCCAGAAGACGATAAAAAATTAGCAATTATACTCGCTCCTTTACCAGCAAGAGCTTTTGTGGCTTGACAAGCGTTTAAATTAAAATTATTTAAAGCATCGGCTATTTTTTCTAAATTAGTCATGATAGTATTACATTGTTCGCATAAAGTCATAATCGCCATTTGAAACGCCATGGCTGGAGCGGCGGCAGCAATCTTTTTAAGTTTTTCTACAAGCTGATCAAAACCCAAATAGCTAAAAGAACCAAAAGTCATATCTACCCCATTACACCCAACCGCAAAGTGTGGAGCTTCAGCATGAAAAAGATTGATATTAGCTCCACTCATATCCCACCTAAGTCTTAACCCTCCTCCATACCAAAATCCTCCCGCTTGAGTTTTATAATAGCCGGGACTAGTAATTTCTAAAGAGCCGTTAAGCTGATTTCTAATAAAATCGCCCATCGAAGCGTTTGCAAAAGTAAATAAAATTCCTAACAAAGCACTCAAAACGACAAATGAACGTGTTTCTTTTACCATTCTACTAAAGACCATTTTACTTCCCCTACAAAATCTTTTTTATCCACAAATCCCCAGTATCTGCTATCAAAACTTCTTGGATGAGGCGCATACATAAAATATTTACCTTTATGGATTGTTCCGTTATATTCAAAATGTTTAACTGGAACTCCTTTGCTATCCGTTTTTCTTGCAATAGCTATTAATTTCCCATTACAATAATATTTAAACCCTTTAACTTCTAAAATGTCTCCCGGTAAGCATTTTGCATATTTTACAAAAAGAGTTCCTTTAGAATAATATCTAGTCTGAATCGGCAAGCGAAATACATATAACTTATCCCTTTTTATCTGCAAGTTATTGGGACTTTTAAGCTCGTAAACGACTATTTTTTTATAGACGCTTGGCGTATCAATCAGTCCTATTCTATAGGGAATTTTAGGGTAGTATATATATGTTAATATTATACCAAAAATAGCTCCCGTTAATCCAAGAAGAAATTTTCTCGCAAAGTCTTTATCTTCTCTTAAAGCTTTAATTAAATTTTTAATTGCTTTCATTTGCCAATCCAAACCTCAAAACTTCATTTGTAACGTCTTTATCGTAATTGTCGCTAAGAATGGCTCTTTTTACTAAGATTACCGCATTATCTCTTTTTGCGATGTATGAAATTATTTTCTTAAACTTTTTATCAAGCGCTTTTACTTTGTCAGCGTTTATTTTACCCTCTTTTAATCCAAGACTTAATAATCTTTTTTCTGCGTTTATTAATTTTGAAGTATCGACTACGTAAATTTTCTCTTTCTTTTTTGGTAAAATGAATTTTTGATAAGCCGCAATAACCCCAAGAGATATTGCAAGAGAAATTAGAATCATTTCTATATATTTCATTTCCTGCTCCTTACAAATTCTCCGTCAATTTTCCCGTTTTCCACAAACCATACTTTCATCTTGTAAGGTTTGCCTTCTTTGCTTTTTAAAGACAAAACGACTTTTTCTCCCTTTAATAACTTTTCTGCTTGTTTAAGAGTAATTTTTTTATTTCTAAACATCTTAAATATAAATTTATCTTTAAATCTGTAAGTTTTTGGGGTTTCTATTACCTCAGCTTTCTTTTTAAACTCAATCTTTACAAAATACGGATTATCTAAATCAAGTTTTATTTTCACTTCCTCATTTTCTATTTCTTTTTCTTCCAAAAGTCTTTTTACTCGTTCTTCATCCAAGCTAATAAACTTTCCTTGCTTAATAAGCATAAATCTACATCCCTCAAGTTTTTTGCTTTTAGGATCGTATTTTGCGTTTTCACACATAAAAACTTTAGGTTTTTCAATAATGTTTCCACCACATAAAGGACATTTTAAATAAGTTTTTTTCTTTAGCTCCCTAAGTTTTCCTCTTTTTTTTATTTCTTCACACGCTTTTATAATATATTCCTTTGCCTCTTCGTAAAATTCTTCTTTTGTTTTTTTACCCTCAACGATTTCATTAAGTTTTTCTTCAAAAGTGGCTCTAATAATAGGAGACGTTAAATCTTCGGGTAAAGAAGTTATTAAATCTCTTGCCTTTTGCGTAGAAATTATTTTCCCTTTTTCTACCTTAAAATAAGCTTCCCCTGCACTATCTTTCTTTTTCAGGTCTTCTATAATTTGGGCTCTCGTAGCTGGAGTGCCTATTCCGCTATCTTTTAACACCTCTTTTATCTTTTCGTCATTAAAAAAGTTATGCACTTTTTCCATCGCTTTAAGCAGCGTAGCTTCTGTAAAACGAGGTTTCGGTTTAGTGAATTCTTTTTTAATTGTAATGGTATCAATAAGTATTTCTATTTCATCTCCTATTTTAAGATGAGGTATCAAACGCTCTTTTTTTTCATATTCTCCCGTAACTTCCTTAAACCCGGCTTTTAAAGGAACGTTTTCTGTAAATTCGGCTATTACGTCTTTATAATTTGCTTTACCCTTAATGGATAAATATTCATAATCGGGATAAAACTGAATAATATATCTTATAGCTACGAGATGAAATACTTTTTTTTCAAATTCGTTTAGGTTTTTAAGCCTTTCAATCTTTGCTTCCGTAGTTGGAGCAAGAGCTGTATGAGCTGTAACTTTACTATCATTAAATATTTTTCTTTTTAATAAATTATTCAGGTCAAGCTTTGAAATAAATTTATTGTATCTTTCTACACTGCTTAACGCTTCTAAAACTTTTGGAGCTTGTAAATATTCTCCTTCCGAATAGTAATTATTATCGGTTCTCGGATAGCTCTGAACCTTATGCGTTTCATAAAGACTTTGAGCTAAATCTAAAACCTTCTTGACGGTTAATTTAAACTTCTTACTCGCTTCGTTTTGTAAATCGGTTAAACTATAAGGCTTTGGAGGCGCTTCTTTTTTGTTTTCTTCTTTAAAATCGGATACTTTCAATATATTATTTTGCTTAATTGTATCAACTAATTTTTTTGCAGTTTCCATTGTTTCAATTTTTTCTTTCTCTTTTAATTTAAAAATAATTTCAAACTCTTGTCCTTTCGCTCTTGCCCTTGCTTTTACTATGTAATAGGGAATTTTTTTATGCTTTTCAAATTCAAAGTCTCTATTAACGACCATTGCTATCGTAGGAAGCTTTACAGCCCCTATATTTAATAAATTATTTCCCTTATTTAAATACTCGGTTGCTATAATTGTAGCGTTAAAACCAAAAAGCATATCAAACACTGCTCTACTTCTTCCAGCGTCATACATACGTTTATAAGGAATTTTATTTATCGTTTTAATTTCTTTTGTAAGGGAATAAATATCAAGCTTAGACATATTAACCATTCCAATAACTTTATTCAAGGCACCACATTTTTCTACAACTTCGAGCCCAAGCGTTACGCCCTCGTTATCGGGGTCGGTTGCAAGAACTATCCTATTTGCATTTTCTATTGCTTTTCTTACTTCTTCGAAGATTTTTCTATTCTTAATTTTTTTCATTGAGATTGAATAAGGGTTTGGAGGAAAAAAGGGAATTTTTCCTTCTCTTACCAAAGAATTCCAACTTTTTTTTCTAAAATCCTCATCTATGTCTCTAAATTCTTTTAAAGCTAAAATATGTCCTAAAAGAAGAGACTTTATTTCAAAGTCTTTTATTCCAACTTTCGTTAAAGCCTTTTTTAGAACTTCTATCTGAGAAGGTTTTTCTACTAAATAAAGCGTCATATCGAACCTTTCTTTTGTTTTATTTTATCAAAAAAAACTCCCACTTTGGGATATAATCTTCAATTAAAAAATCTCTTAATTAAAAAAACCTCCTCTCATCTTCTTAATAAGTTTTTCAAGGGTTTTTGATTTGGCTTTTTGATTTATTTTCTCAAACACGTAGACGAGATTTGCGTCTCCATAGGCAATGTAAGCTTTTTCTCCCATATCTCTTTTGGGCAAAGGTTTATACATATCTAAAAACCCGTTATAATTTTTTACATAAATTACAGCCGGAACTTCTTTAATATTAAAATGTTCCGTAACTTTAGGATTTATTTCCACGTTTACCCAATATCTATTCTTTTTACTTGGTTTTTTGTTCGGATCTTTTGTTAAAATTCTATTTAGCCACTTAAGAGTAGGTTTTATACGTTTTGGATTGTTTCCTACAAACCCCCTTAAAACAAATATTATATCGGTCCTAACGGGCTGAACCTCTTGAAAATAATTTTGAATGGTAGAAATAGGTATTGAAGAGCTTATAACTACGTATATGGTTTCATCGTTTGCAAGAAAATTATGTTTTTTTAGCTTAAAAAAGTAATTCTTAGGAAGGTATTTTGAAAAACCTATTTTTTTATCGTAAAGAATGTATTTTTTCATATTTACCACGTTTTCTTGGAACTTGGAACTTTTAAGATAATTGCTTATTTCTTCGGCTTGAATTTTTGCTTCTTTATTAGAAGGTTTCTTAAAGTTGATTTTTTTAAGAGTTTTATTAATGTCAAATTGAATTTTGTCTATATTTACGTTTTGTTGTAAAAGTTTTGATTGGTTTATTTCATTCTTATACGTTTTTACACTTAAAAGATATTTTTTTTCAAACTCTTTATTTACTGCAAAAAGCACTACTGGAATTAAAAAAAAAGCTTTTTTCATTGCTTATCCTTAGGAACTATTATATTATCATAAACGAATATAGTATTATTTACAATTTCGTTGAGTGTAGCAAGTCCCGTCTTAACCCTCGCCCAAATACCTTCTCCTTTTGAATTTTTGTAAACAAAAAACATATCTGGTAAAGTTTTAATGTTAAACTTCTTAACTAGATCGGGTCTCTTAGTTATATCAATCCATACAAAATCGTAGTCTCCGTAATTTTTCTTAAACAAATTTATTATCCATTTTTGCCTTACATTAGTCATTTTATCGGAAGGATTGTAAAAAATCACGAAACCTAAATCCTTTATATGCTTTTTGAAAAATTCTCTAATTTTTCTACTCTTTTGTATTTGTTTAGTAGTTCTTGCAAATGTGCTGGCTTTAATTTCGGGATATCCAAGTTCATTTGGATTTTGAAGAGTCTCTACATACCAGACTTTTGCAAATTTAGTAGCTTGATCGGTCATAAATTTTTGCATTTTTTTTACCACATACACGTTGTATCTAGTTGGTTTCATTACCGCTATGCCTTTTGCTCTTTTAAAAACCTTGTTAAAATCCTCAGCCGAATACAAATCAAGATTATCTAAAGGAATTGAATTCATAAATCTATCATCTGAAAGTTTCATAAGCTCTTTTAAATCATAAGGATTTATTTTCACGACTTTAGTTTGATTAGTTTCATTAGTTTCGTTATTATCATCAAAAAACCAACCAGTATTACCCGTATTATAAAAATCATTATTTATTCTCGCAAAAAGCAAAAGAGGCAGGAGAAAAAAAATAAACTTCATCAATGCTCCTTAAGGCATTAAATCACTAGGCTTAGTAGGCTTTGAAAAGTTTGTCTCTTTTTTTTCAATTTTCACGTCGTCGTAATTATTATTTCTCACGGAAGTTTTATTTTCACTCGTTACAGGAAAACCAGTTAGAGGATTAGTAAAGTTTCCAATTATAGAATTCGAGGATATAGTGTTAAATTTCATAGTCGTTATTAATTCCTGAGGAGTTTTGATGTCTTGAAAATTCACAGGAGAACCCATTATTCCATTTTTTAAAGCGTTTTCCAAAATAGTCTTTGCCTCAGGATGTGTCTCTACATATTCCTTCATTTCACTATAAGGAACTTGAGTATTCAAAACATATACCTTTCCACCTGACTTAACTAACACTCCAACCGTATCATTTCCAAATATGTGCTCTTGCGGGATAAAGCCTCCAAATTTTCCAGAGAAAAGACTGTCGTCGGCTATAGGAGTAGGATTTAAAGGAACTCCTTCTATTAAACCAACTGCCATTGCACCCACTCCCGCTTTTATTGCTTTTATTGAGTTTGAAGAGAAAGACGTTCTTACCGTATTCGCGGTTTCTACCGCAGTTAAAGCTTCCTTGGCATTTTCCACGATTTTGTCTCCTTCTATTATAGAAGTAGGTTTAACGTTTTTAACTTTTTTCCACCAATCGTATATCCCTTTTCCACCAGCATATAAATAAGGAGCGGTTATAAATAATCCAGCCGTTACTATTTCTGTGCTATTATCTTCCCAAAAATTCGATTCTAAAGATTGATTTAGTTTTCTATTTATTTCTTGTTCAGCTTTTTTTACTTCTTTTTCTAATGAACTATTATGTTTAGGTTTTGAAATATCTAAATGAGATTTTTCTTTTAGTTTATTAAAAGAGACGTTATTAAGATCTACGGCTTTATCTATATAATCGCCTCTTGCCTTTACGTCGTCTTTCACATTAGAAATCGTGCTATTTGTAAAATAAGCCACCGACTTGTCGACGTTTCCTATATTAGCATCTGTTTCCTCAAGTTTATTTTTAAAACTTTCTTCATTAACAATTCTATCTATCAATCCTCTCTTTTCCAGTTCTTGTCCTAACGTTCCATTTCTTATCATAGTCGAAATGTCAGCTATTGCATACGTAAATGCTTCTTTATCGCTTATGCGAGGATTTTTATTTTTAAATTCTTCTATTAAATCTATCGCTAACTCATTAAGTAAATTTTGGGAAATAGAAATGCCTTTGCTTTTAATCAATGATTGAACTTTCTCAAGGGATTCTAAATCGCTTTTAGATTTAGAATATTGTTTGCTTACTGAACTAATATCATTATACATTTCTTGATTTGTATGCGAAGTTTCTTTTAAAAAAGCTTCTCTTGCGCTTTGATTTTCCATAAGCTCTTTTGCAAAAACTTTTCCAAATTGTTCTCTAAACGCTTCGGCATCTTTTCCAGTTAAAGTTAAAGAATATTTATTACTCTTTTGATCTATACCTTCTATTCGAATTCCTCCATTTGCTAACCCTTTAACGTTAAAAGCAAGTCCCTCTTTCGCAGAAGCCTGTTTCATTGCGTTAAGAACTTTTGAATAATTAGTGTCTTTACCTATAATTTTTTCAATAGAATTTAAAACAGCGTAAGTCTCACTTTGTCTATCGCTTAAACTTAAGCTTTTATCACTACCAATACTAAATCCGCCTTTACTATTTATTGATTGAGAAATGTTTGAACTTATTGTATCTACAAAATTTTCAGCCGATTGTTCTAAATGCTGTTTTGCAGCTTTAATTTGCTGCTGCAAATTTTCCTTAATGGAATTTTGCGCTAAAGCGCTTGCCGCCGTAGAAGTTACATTTATACCTACAATTCCAGAAGGAGCAATGCTTGCAACAGCATTCAATACTCCATTATCGGAGGTTAGTCCCACTTGTTCCATATTACCCATTTTAACTACTTTTTCATCCATAGAATGTCCGCCATAGCTAAATAAATGTTCTTTTTGGATACCACCGGGCTTATCCGTATATATAACATCTCCCACTCTTGTTCTTGGTATAGGATTTTGAGCATTACTAACATCGGCGCTTGCACCAACACCTGCACCTGAAGTCGCCATACCAGATAATGAAGAAGCAATAGATACAAATCCGTATTCGCTCCCCTTTGCTATTGCATAGGCAAGAGGAGGAGTTACCCAAGCAAGATATCCCAGCCAAGCAAGAGTAGAAGAAATTTTATTGTTTATAAAGGCTGAGGTAAATAAAGTAATAGTCTGTCCCGTATCGTTTACAACCTGATTAAACACTTTAGCGGCATAAATATCTCCTATGTAATTTATTATTACCAAGATTGGAGTCCAAAGCACAAGCCATAAAAGCAGAAAGAAATATTTAGTAAGATATCTAAAATCTATAAATATTATTGCAACTAATGCAATAATCCAACTAAGCCCTACTATTAATGCCGTTAAAATCCCTTTTGCTATAGGCAAGTATTCTTTTGCAAGAAATCCCATTGTAATAAATTTATCTTTTGTGCTTTGCTGAGCTACCGCCGCCGCATATGCCAATTGACTCTCGCTAAGTCCAGTGGTCGCTGCAATAGATTTAAAAGAACCTTTAACCATATTGATTATAAAATTTTGCTGTAAGTAATCTCTTGCGCTTTTGCTTGCGTTAAAAAACAATTGAACCACATCCGGAATTTTATTTTCCAATAAAGTCGTAGAAGTTCTTAAAAGAGCAGCTGCCAATCGCTCTATATAAGGTAATTGCGTATTTTGAACATTGTCTACTATATCTTGATAAGCGTCTTTGCATTCAACAACCTTTCCATCTGGATTTGAAGCCGAATAAACTTTAGTCAACCTATTATCATCTCCCGGATCCAAAGCGGCTAATAAATCATCAGAGGTCAGTAAATCGTTTACATTTTTAGTGCCATCTTGTATCTCGTAGAGAGTGCAATTCTCAAGAAAATCCTTAAGAGTTAAGGTAAAATATATATCCGAAGTTTTTAATTCGGGCATCGTGCTTTGAAGTTGCAACGGAAATCCTAATCCGCTATTTCTATAAGTAATAGAGTTTGGTAAAGAAAATTCTTTTTCCATTGCACCAGCAATTCTATCTTCCAATAAAGACATAATTTGCAATGGCTCTCCTATCCCTGTTGGAATTTGCTCTACTACATATTGAGCACCGGTAACTTTATCCGTAATAACATATCTATGTTTCGCATCGTTAGGAGCGTTTAAAAACAAATACCACACAGCTGTTGCAAGAGTCATCATCTTACCAAATTCCCAAACAATATTCACTCTTCCATCGGTTGCTTTTTTAAAAGCAAAAACCAAGAACGCAATTCCTACAGTTGTTTTGAATATAATAGACAAACCATTTCCATCTACAAGCGCTCTTATGGCATCCAATATATTCTTTAAAAGTTCTCCGTATCCCCAAGTATATATTTCTCCATTATAATCAGCTCCAAGAAGAAATTGCAAGAAGAAAAAAAGAAGAAAAACTATTCGCATAAAAGACGTCCTTTTAGATTAATCTTCAGAACTAATATTTCCCGACAAAATAGAATATTTAGGATCAGTTGTTAGCTCAGACCATTCCATATTCGCAGGTTCCAATCCTGACAATTCCGCAAAAAATACGGGAATGCTCATTATAAATGCTATTCCTTCTTGTTTAAGAATATCAATAAAAGGTTTGCTAAAATCAGCGTCCACTAAGCTAAACGCTACAAAAACTATAGCAAACAAACTTAATGCACTAATTATTTTTCTTTTTCTAAAATCTCTCTTCAAATCTTGAGCCGTTTTCTTCTGATGAACTCTCCCTACCACTTTCATCTCTTTCATCGTTAGCTCCTTGAATAAGTGATTTGAAAAATTCTATCGCTTCTTCGTCAAATAACCCTTCTTTCTCTAAAGCTTCTATTATTATATCAGATTTAGGTTTATTAGTAGCCCTACCTATTATCTCAAGCGCTTCATATTGCTCTTCAGTCATTCTAACCGACAAAGACTTAATTTTTTGATTTTGTTTATTTTGTTTTACAAGTTTCTTTAGCTCTTCTATTAGTTTTTTTTGCTTAGCCATATGTTCTCCTTTTTTGTCATAATTATAAACTATTAACAATTCTTATTCAAGTCTATACTTATAGACTACAAAAATGCTTTTAGACAACAACAAAATACAATTTTCAACAAAATATATATATTATTTTATAAGTAAAAATTACAAACTACAAAGTTACAACAATATTTATACCGCAAATTAGCAAACAATTTTATTAAAATCTAAAAATACATAATATTTATATATAATTTCAAACAAACTTTTCTTACAACTAAAAAGGATAAAAAATGAACAAAACTCAAAACATAGAAAAAATAAATAAAGCAATAGAAGACAAGCTATCAATTTTGATTAAAAGTCTGATGAAAAAAGCCTTTTTTAGAAAATTTGCAGACGAAAAAAAAATATATATTCCGGGAATGTATGAATATTTAAAAAAACAATTAGGGTTTACTTGGTTAAAAAAAAAATCGTTCTACTCAAAAGCAAGAAAAATTTACGAACGTTTATATCAAAGATACAGAAATGCAAAAAAACAAAAAAAATTACAAAAACTACAAGACAAATACAAAGGGCTAAAAATAATAGAAGCATACGCCTATCTAAATATGCAAGACAAATTTAAATACATTAACGATGATTTTGAAACATTTGAGGAATTTTTAGAAATACTCTTTGCAAAAATAAAAAAGAAAAAAGAACGAGAAAGGGTGGATTAAATAACTTAACTTGATATAATTATTTTGTTTTAAAAAACTCTAAAGAAGGAAGAAAAGATGAAAAAAATTAAATGGATTTTTTGGTTTATTGTATTATATCCTGCGTTAGTTTTTGCGGGAACTCAAGACAATCTTGGAGTTCAAGGTGTTTGGGATAAGATTCAAAGCTGGTTAACAGACGATTACGTTCGAAGAATAGTCGCGGCTATATTTTTTGTTATCGGAATAATGAGAGCAACCGCTTCAATTTTGCAATTTTTTATTATGCTTGGATTTTCAGTTTTATTTCTTAATGCAAACACAATTATCGAAAAACTTACGGGAGCTACGTTCTAATCTCTCCCCATTCTTTTTAGATACAGGAGTAAAAAAATGGAAGAATATGGAGTAAGAAATTACAATTATTTAGATAGTAAACCTTATTTTGCATCTTGGGAAATAGACATTTTTATGGTTTTTGCTACATTTTTTGGACTCGCTCTAATGATTACTAATTCTTTTTTATCTTTTTCCGTTATAACTGGAACGGGAATTTTATCAGCTTATATCTACGCAAAAATAAAAAAATCTAAAATAAAAGGTTTTTTTTGGCATTTGCTTTACGCTTTTGGAATTAAACAACCAATTACACTCCCTCCAAGTTATATGAGGATATTTGTCGGAGCTTAATTAGCCCATTATTATCCCATTTTTTACTTTCTTTCCTTTTATTTTTTTTTCGACATTTAGTATAATTTAGCGAACTTACCTAATTATTTTTTTGTAAAAAAAAGGAGAAAAATGCTATGGAATAAATATAAATTCAAGCTCGATAAATATATCTATGAAAATTGGACTTTCAGGATTACTACCACAATTTTAGTGGGAATTATTGCTTATCAAACTTGGCTTATAGGAGAAAAAGCTAACAATCAAAAAGTCGTTGTTTTACCTCCAAAAGTAACAAAATCTTTTTGGGTATCTGGTAATCAAGTCTCAAAATCTTATTTAGAACAGATGGCACAAATGATAGCCTTTTACCTTTTTAATATTTCTCCAAATACTGCAAAACTTTCAGTAGATAACATTTTGCTTTACGTAGAACCTCAATTTTATTCAAAAGTAAAAACATTACTTTATAAACAAGTAAAATACATTCAAGAAAACGACATATCAAGAGTGTTCTATCCCTCAATTATTAAAGTAGATAAACCGGGACTAATCCAAGTAATTGGTGTCAAAAGAGACATTATAGGCAACAAAATAGTATCTCAAGACCAAATAGAACTTGATATTGGATATAGAATAAAGCAAGGAAGATTTTGGATAAATTCAATCATAGTAAAAAAATACAAAGGGTAAAAAAATGAAAAAAATTTTAGCATTTTTAGTAAGTTTTTTAACACTTAATGCAACCGTAATTATTAATAATCCTAACGGATTAATTAAAGTATATCTTTCAAAAAGCTCCGTTAATAGAATTGTATTACCGGAAAAAATTCTAGACCTTGCCTATTCAAAAGAAAAAGGTTTAATTGTAAAAGTAGTAGGAAATCAAGCATTTTTAAAATATAAAGTAATTAAAGAACAAAAATTCGAACAAGTAGGTGGCAAAGTAAACCCAAACTCTTTAAAACCAATAGGAAATCCGCAAATAAAATATTTAGCAAAACCAAGCGAAGTATATTTTATAACTAAAAATAAAACATACTCATTTCTTTTTATTCCAAAAAATATAAAACCTCAAACTATTATAATTAATGATTTTGGAGCAAAAGTAAAAGAAATAATCAAATACGAAACAGAAGATAGTTATATTAAAACTCTTGCAAAAATTACAAAAACGATATTAAATAACCAAGTTCCATTTGGATATAAAATTAAAACCTACAATAAAATTGTTTATAAAGATAAAATCTTTACTACTGTCTTAAAAAACGAATATGATGGAGTAATTTATAAAGCCTATTTATTTGAAATCCACAATAAAAGCGCAAAACCTTACAAATTAAACCCAAGAATACTTTACAATCTTGCCGACAAACCCCCAGTTTCCTTAACTATTTTTTACGATAATCAAGTAAATTACCTCTTACCATTTTCAAAAGCATACATAGTAATAATTGAAAAAAGGAATTAGTAATGCTTGAGAAAATTCTAAACTTCTTTTCTACCGATAAAAATCCAGACGATGCCGAAAAGTTACAAAAAAAGAACGTAATAGTAATTGGAGTTTCTCTTTTTGCAATAATTCTTTTTTTGATGTTCGTAATAGGAGGAGATGAAAATACAAACAAAAAAAATAAAATAGGAGAATTTAAAATTGTAACAGATAACGAAGCAGCAAAAACAGCTTGGATTGGTAAAGTAGCTCCTGAAGTTGAGGTTACTAATAAACAAGTTAGAGAAGTTTTAGAACAAAACAAACAATTAAAAAAAGAAATCAATATGTTAAAAAAAATGATTATTCAAATGAAGAAAAATAAACCTCAACAACCTGTGCAAAACGAGAAAAAAATAAATCTCAATTTGACGCCAAACAACGCTAATCAAAACCTCTATACTAAATTCCCGCTTCCCCCAAAACCAAAATCCCCTAAAGAAGTAGGATTAAACGAACTAGGCAGAGTTCCTATTCTAAAAAAAAGAATAATCGTTAAAAAAGAAGAACTAAAAGATCCCCTTGCCTATGCCCAAATTTCTCAACCAGAAAAACCAAAACCACAACCAGAGAAACCAAAACCTGAGAATATAATTTTAACTGGGACCATTACAAAAGTAATCTTACTTGGAGGAATGGATGCTCCAACTATGGCAAGAGCAAAAAATAATCCTCTTCCGGTTTTAATGAAAGTTATGGATCTTTCATTTTTGCCAAACGATTGGAGGGAGGATATAAAGGGATGTTTCATCTTAGGAGAAGGTTATGGAGACCTAAGTAGCGAAAGAGCCTACATAAAAACGACTACTCTTTCGTGCGTAACTAAAGACGGATATCATATTGATACTCCCTTTAGAGGAGCAGTATATGGAGAAGATGGAAAAGTGGGACTTAGAGGAAGAGTTGTAACCAAACAAGGCGCATTAATAGCGAGAACCCTGCTTGCTGGTTTTTTACAGGGAGTAAGCGAAGCCTTTAAACAAAATACTACAATAGTAAGCGTCTCTCCTCAAGGTTCAACTCAAACTATAAACCCAAATAAAGCCCTACAAGCTGGCACTTTTAACGGATTTGCATCCGCTACGCAAAAATTAGCTGATTTTTATTTAAAAATGGCGGACCAAATTGCACCAGTAATTGAAATAAGTGCCGGAAGAAGAGTTGATGTAATTTCACTTGAGCCTGTAAAACTTAAACCTATAGAATTTTTAAAGAAAAAAAAATAAAGGAGAATTAATGAGAAAATTAATTCTTAGCATAAGTATAGCGGCAAGTTTATTTGGAGCTTCGTTAATATCACAAAAAGAATTTGGTTTGGTTCAATCGGTCTTACCCAATACAAAAATATCAAAAGTAGAACACACTCTTATTGACGGACTATATGCCGCATTTTTGCCAAACGGAAATGTAATATACGTTTATCCCTATAAAAGATTAATTTTTTTTGGAGAAATTTATACAAACACGGGAATTAACCTAACAAATAAAATAAAGACCGCTTGGAAAAACAAAATACAAAAAGAACGGCTAAAAAAAATTAATGCAGAAGAACTTTTAAAAAATAGTTTTGAAATTAAATTCGGTAAAGGAAGCAACAAATACGAAATTGTAGTATTTACCGACCCAGAATGTCCATTTTGCAGGAGAGTGGATAAATTTGTAAAAGATAAAAACATTACATTTCACATAAACTACATGCCTTTATATTTTCATCCACACGCTAAAAAATGGGCTTTAGAAATACTTTCAAGCAAAAACAAAAAAAAAGCAATTGAAACAATCGAAAAAACAAATAAAGATCTAAATATAACAATTACAAAAGAAGCAAAAAAAACTCTAAAAGCTACACAAGCCCTTGCAAGAAAACTTGGAATAAGAGGAACTCCGACAATGTTCGTAATAGATACAAAAACGAATAAAGTAATTGACGTTATAAACGGAGCAAATATTCCAAAACTTCAAAAATGGATTGAAAAAGACAAGGAGCAAAAATGAAAAAGCTAATTATTTCTATTGGAACCACATTTTTTCTAATCGGATGCTCGATGATGCCATATCACGATAAATTTATGTGTGAAGGAGGTAGTAATGTCAAAATTTGTAAAAGAGTAAGCGAGGTTTTAAAAGAAAGCGATGAAATAAACAAACCAAAACTTCATTCGACAACCATATACTACTATAACAGAAATTACTATTACGACAAAAAACTTAAAGACATGATTGAAGCAATATCTCTTGAAGAGTTGCAAAAACCCGTTAAAGTTAAAATAGTATGCAACAAATCTCCTGTCAAAAATAAAAAATCCAACGTTATTTTTAAAAGAAAAGTAAAAGTATGCGTATACAAAGCAAATATAAGAAAAAAGCCTTCTTGCAAAGCCGACGTTGTAAAAGTAGTAAAGAAAGGTAGCATTTTATACGCAAATGCTCTCGTTAACGATGCTTGGATCAAGGTAAAAGACGGATACATTCATAAATCTTTAGTCTGTAAAGAATGCAAATGAAGAAACTAATTGCACTGACAATCATTAACATAGCTTTTGCGTATAACGTTAGTTTAAATAGAAAAGTAGATTTATTAACTCAAGCTGTAGCAAAACTTATAAACGAAAATCAAAAATTACAAAATCAAATAAACGAATTAAAGCAAACAATGAAAATCAACACTCAAATGATAACCTCAAATAGACATTTAATAGAAAAACTAAAAAAAAACAATTTAAGCGCTTTTGCTATAGTTAAGGCTTATAGATTAAACGTAAGAGAAAAACCATCTTTGAAATCAAAAATATTAAAACAACTAAAAAGAAACGAAATCGTAAAAATACACGACACAATCATTAAAAACGGCAAAGTGTGGTATAAAGTCGATAACGGATACATCTCGGCATTTTATACGAATCTTGCAATAAGGAGAAAAAAATGAAAAATTTTAAATTAATTACAATAGGATTAATTGGGCTTACTCTAATAGGTTGTGCCTCCAGCCAACCTCAGCCTCAACTAAAACCGTCAAAACAAGCAAAAGAGTTAAAAACCATAGAAGCGTTTGTAAAAAACAAAAAAACCGCTCCACTTAGAAAAGTTAGCAAATTCGTTAACAAACCCTTAAACATTACGGAGGTAAATAAAATTTTATTAAAGACCAATTCTTTATATGCAAAAAAATATAAAAAAGAAGCTCTAAAAGAAAAAATAAATCTTACTCCAAACACTCCGTTATATCGCCCCCCTTTATTTGCGGAAATGATAGTATTTCCATACGTTAGCGATGGAATTTATCACGATACGCAAAAAATATGGATAAAAATTAAAAACGGGGAATTCGTATTAAATCAAAACAAAAAAGATAAAAAATTAATTTTTGGGATAAATTATGGAGGAAAATATAATGAATAAACTAAAAGAGCCTTTAAACGAAATAGTATCTTTACCGGTTAAAATATGGAATAGCGTTTTTAAAAGATATAGATTTAGCGACTTTCTTCCATGGGTTTTTTGGGATAAAGACGAAGCTTTATATATTAACAACGATAATACCTACGGATTTGTATTTGAAATAACTCCAAGAATAAAAATGGGAATTAAAACCGCAGATGCTGTTGAAGAAATGTTAAATAAACTTCCTCAAGATACTTTTTTACAAATTATGCTCTACGGCTCTCCAAATATAGTTCCAATCGTAGAACAATGGAAATTGGGACATATGGCAAGAGATGAAGAGGTTCTAAAAGCCATCCTTGAAGAAACGGCTCAAATGTATTACAAAAAGACTAAAGAGCCTATTACCTCAACTTTTAACGTAAAATTGAGAAATCATAGAACTATTATTTCGGTAAAGGGAAGAGATAAAAGAAAAATCCTTGATTACAAAGTTTCCTTAGAAGGAATACTCCAAGCTAACAAATTCTTTCCAAGAGAACTCTCGCCAAGAGATTTAAAACCTCTATTATGGGAAATATTTAATATAAATCACGATTTAAAAGAAATACCGGGATATGACGAAAATATACCTATTAACAGACAAGTAATAGCTCCTAATACAAAAATTATCGTAAAAGATACTCACTTAGAAATAGACGGGAAAACTTGGATTACGCTTGCTCCTCAAAAGCTTTCCACATACGCCTTTATTGCGGATTTTGGAGAAAAAATGGGAGATTTTACTACAAGAAACCCAGAAATGAGTATTTTTCCAGATAATTTTATAGTTACCTTATCAACTTGTCGTCTTCCAGCTAAAAAATTAGCACAAGTCGAAAATTATCATAAGATAATTGCAACGCAAAAGTGGGATAGAAGAATTTTTAGAGCCTTCGCAAAAGCTCAAGACGAAAGCACAGAAATTCTTGATAGAATAGATAGCAAAGAGCCTTTATTTGCGATGGATTTAAATATTTTGGTAGCAGGTAATTCTTACGAAGAAGCAAAAAGAAACGTAGAGGTAGTCAAAAACTTTTATAAAAATGGAGGAAACACAAGAGGAATAGTTTTAGAAGAAACTTACGGCATCCATCAATTAAATTTTCTTGCTTCTCTCCCTATGGGTATTAACGAAGAATACGTGTTTGACACAACGAGAAAATATAGAACGATGTTCATGAAAAACGTAGCTCAATACGCTCCGCTTGAAGCGGATTTTAAAGGACAAGGGGATAACTTTTTATTAATCACAAGAAGAGCACAACTTGCGGGATACGATTTATTTAATTCGGACAAATCTTTTAACGCTTACGTAGTCGCAACTTCTGGTGCAGGTAAATCAGTATTTTTACAAACAATAGCACTTAACTCTTACGCAAGGGGCGATAGAGTATTCGTATTGGATTACGACAACTCTTTTTATGGATTATGCCAAGCGCTAGATGCTCAATATATCGCTCTTAATCCTCATAAACCTATTAGCTTTAACCCTTTTAGTGAACTTAAAACAATAGAACAATTAAAAGAGGATTTGGCATATTTATCAGATTTTGTATATATGCTTGGAGCAAACAAAAGCGAAATTAAATCTCTTGAAGAAGAAAAACTTATAAAAACTCGAATTCAAGAAGTTTTAATAGAACTTTTCCAAGAGTATGGAAACAAACTTGAAATTACACACATTAGAAACAAGTTAAGAAAAGAAAAAGATAGAAGATTTATAGATTTTGCAATACAATTATCGGCATTTTGCCGTGATGGAATTTACGGAAAATTTTTCGAAGGACCAAACCAATTTAACATTGAAAAAGAGTTTATCGCTGTAGAATTTAGAGAAATGAGCGAACACCCAGATATTAGAGATCCTATTATTATGATGTTGATTTATCATCTAAACCAAATGATGTATTTAGGGAAAAACAGACAAGGAAGAATTCAAATTATTCTTGACGAAGGACACAGATTTCTAGGTAAAAACCCAAGAATGGACGATTTTATAGAACAAGCTTATAGACGTGCAAGAAAATACAATGGAAGTATAATCCTCGCGACTCAGGGATTTGATGATATATATGATCCTAAAAGCGGAGGTTTAAGCGCGGCTGGTAAAGTAATAATTGCAAACTCCCCTTGGAAGTTCTTTTTAACACAAACCGAAACGAGTATTAATATGCTTTTTCAGTCAGGAGTATTTAATTTTGACGAGATGGATAAAAAAGTTTTAAGAAGCATTCATACAAATAAAGGAGAATATTCTGAAATTTTTGTGATTACTCCCAACGAACTCAAGCTTCCAAACAGGCTCATTATGAATAAATTCTTCTACTATATAACTACTACCGATCCTAAAGATAAAGAAAAAATTAAAAAATATACGGATATGGGACTTGATTATATAAGCGCTATCAAGAAAATTTTGGAAGAAGAAGGATATTAAGGAGGGGGAAATGAAAAAAAAACTATTAACTTTATTATTTAGTCTCAATCTTTTGTTTGGGGTTTGCAAACCAAATCCCACCCAGCTTTTAACCGACATTTTTTCTCTTGATTATTCGGCAATGCTTCCTTTAAAAATAGCTGGAGCAACTATTCTTCCCGGACCTATACCAGATAGCATAGATACTCCTCATACGCCAATTTGCATATGTCCCGCTCCACCTCCAATTATGCTTAGAATAGGAATTCCTGTAGGCTTTTACAATCCAGACAGAATGGTAGATAGTGTAAAAGACCCTTATTGTTTCGAAGGACTTGGAATAAGTATAACTCCCATCAATATCAAAGGAGCCGGAGTTCAAGCCGATGATCCTCAAAGCGGAGTGCATTCGTTTTTTCAAACTCACTTAGTATCTTTTCCGGTATTTCAGGTGTTAGATTTAATGATAGATTTTATATGTCTTCAATCACCAACAGGAGTAGACATTTTATACTTAACCGAAATAGACCCTATGTGGAACAGCGATAGTTTATCGGCTTTAATCCAACCAGAGGCACTTTTGTTTGGAAACCCTATTACAAACCTTGCATGTATGGCTGATAGTATCGCCTCTCAAATTTATATGCCAATAGATGCTCTTTTTTGGTGCAAAGGAAGTTGGGGAAACGCTTATCCAATGACGGGTAGCGTAACAAGCGGAGATTTAATCCAATCAAGTGCATCGGCGGCGGCAAGTTTACTTTATAAACTTCACAGACAATTAATTCTCTGGGGACAATGGGGTTATGAAGGATTATGTTTTAGATATCCTCTTCCTATTTGGCAAAAATCAGCTTACAGATTACAACTTATAGCACCTATACCTTTTATAAAAGCTATAACGATAGGACAAACGGGTATGCTTTGGGATAGCGCAAAAAATCCTCCATTTGCTGGAGATAATTTCAGTTATATTATATTTAGAAAAAGGGATTGCTGTGCGTTTTAGAATTTTTCTTTTAATCCCAACCGTGATTTTAAATGCAAAAGTAATTGAAATTCTACACGTAGGAAAAACGTATCCCTTCGCCGAAAAAGATCTTTTAGTTTTATTGCATAAATATATTAAATCTCATAAAAAAGAAATTGCTAAAAAACTTCAAAAGATAAAAAAAGAAGCAAAAAAAAAGATAATAAATTTTAAACCTCAAGGAATTAACCCCCTAACTCCCGCTCCCAAAAATAGAGTTTTTTATCCAGATTTAACCTATACATTGCCTTACGACATTAAAGACACTCAAGGACGCGTTATCTATCCAAAAGGTTTTAAATTTAATCCTGCAAATTATGTAAGATTACCTTATACAATAGTCGTAATAAATGGAAATAGAAAAGAAGAACTTAAGTGGGCTGAGAAAAACGGATATTTCAATAATATACATTACAGGATTTTTTTAACTGATGGAAATTGGTATGAAATTATGAAAAAATACAAAACCCAAGTTTATTATTGTATGCCCCAAATCGAAAAAAGATTTAAGTTAAAACATACTCCAAGCATTATTACTCAGATTGGAAATAAAATAGAAGTGAGAGAAATTTGTTTAAAATGTAAAAACACAAGAAAAGAGAAATAAAAAAATCATCTTTTATTGGTTGAAATTTTTAGTAAATCAATAAAATTTTTTCCCACCAACCTCAACTGTCCCTCTTTAACTACATATACAAAATTTCTATCTGTTGCTATAATTTTTCCTCTTATTTTTTTCTTACCAACGATAATTTCGCTTTCTACCCTATTCTTAATAAAATATTTTTTAACAGTAAGAGAATACAAAATTCCAATAAGAAAAAAGCTAAAAAAGATAAAAAAAATATCTATAAATTTTTTTGCTTGTAAATAGGGATAAGAAAAAAGCAAAACAATAAAAAAACTCAAAATAGTATAACTCATAAAAATCAACCAAAACTTCATATCACCTAATGGATTTTTAGCGATATATACATTTACTTCATTCAAAAGAACGTAAATTAAACAAAAAAACAGATAGACAAAAAAAGACTTAATGAAAACCATCTTATTTAAAATTTTACTGCCCAAAAAAATTATAAAAATCATCATTACAGGAAGAACAAAAAACAACCCCTTAACTAAATATACTCCAAACGAATAATTAGGAACTATGTTTTCAAGAAAACTATTTCCATAAAATACTACACTTATAAGCACCCCTACAAAATATAAAATCAACAACAAAAAATAACTAATTATTAGCGTTTTCATTTTTTACCCTTTTATTTTTTTACGATTTTTTACAATATAAATATTTCTCTCGGTAAATTTCTACATTATTTAAAATATTATAAAACAAATTATCCATACATACTTTCATTGTAGTAATAATTCTATTTACATCTTCCAAATATTCTCTTAAAGCGTAATAAGTTATTGTTTTTGTTTCATCTATTAAAATAATTTTTCTTTTTTTAATTTCCTCTATTGTCGGTTTTTCTTTTTGTTTTAAAAGTTTCATATTATATTTTTTCATATATGGAAGAATAATTTTATATACCTCTTCTTTTACTTCTAAAATCAGAAAATCTCTTAATGTATATTCTACATCAAATGACTCATCGTATCGTTTTCGATTTATTTCCTTTATTGCTTTTGCTATTATTTTTTTAGATTCATTATCTTTTTCATCTTTAAGTTTTTGATACATTAATGCTATTGCCAAATCCTCTAAATTTATCATACCTTTTATTATGTTATTTTTTCCTAGTTCTCTTAAATACTCAAGTTCTTTCATTTTTCCTCCTTTTTATACTTTTCAATCAATTGTTGTAATTCATATTCAAACTCTTCTTTCCTTTTATCATCTAAGCTAAGATTTTCCCTTATCTTAATTGTAATTCCGTTCTTTTTTGTTATTTTCAATTCTACTTTAGGCTTTGCTTTCTCTTCTCGTTTCAGTCTGTTCTCAATCTCTTTTTTTAACCATTCACGCCCGTTTTTTAAAAAGCCCTGATAAAGTTCAAAAACCTCATTTTCCCATTTTTGGGAAATCACACTTTCCAAACTACCCGATTTTTCAGGGTTTTGTGATTTGTTTAGCGTGCTAAACTTTTTTTTAGCGTATGAATTCAACCAATTTAGAGCTGTTACATCTTTTGTGCTTTTATTCTCTTTTATATCTTGAATTATCTTTTCTGGCAGTTTCAATACATTTAAAACTTGAGATACCCAGCCTTTTGTTTTTCCTATTTCTTTTGCTATTTCTTCAAGAGTTTTTTCAAAATCTTCTTTGTATCTTTTTATAGCCATTGCAGTTTCTATAAGGTCTAAATCTTCCCTTTGTAAATTTTCTACAATGGACATACTTGCAAGTTTTTTAGGGTCAGCTTCTACCACATACGCTTTTATTTTATCTTTTCCTAAAAATCTGTGAGCTTCTACTCTTCTATGACCTCCTACTATGTAATAATTACTATTATCGGCTTTTGTTACTACAATCGGCTGAATAAGCCCCTGTTCTTTTATGCTATTGGCAAGTTCCCTTACCTCATCAAGCTTTATTTCGATACGAGGCTGATAAGGGTTTTCAAGAAGTCTCTCAAGTGGAATTTCCTGAATTTCTTTAAAATCTCCTCTTAGCTGTTTTTGCATAATAGTGTTAACAGTTCCCTCTTTTTTTCTTTTTTCGAGAATTTTTTTTAATTCATTCATTTATATCTCCTATATTTGCTTCTTCTATATATTTAAAAGCCGTTTGGATTTTTTGAAGCTTTGTTTCACACTCTTTCTTTTTTAAAAGACAATTCATAAATTTAATTGCCCATTCTGGAACATTACCCTTACTGCTCCAAGTTCTTACAGTTACATCATTAACGCCCATTTTTTTCGCCAATTCTTTCTGCGTTATCCCAAGCTTTTTACATACATTTTTTACAAAATTCTCATTCATTTTAATCCTTAAAGGCCGGTTCTAGATCTTTGTTTAATCTTTTTATTTCATTTTTTATTACCAAATATGCTCCAAAATTTTCTTTTAGCAGCTCTTCAATATCTTTTTTCTTCATTTCTCTTGTGGCTATTGCTTCGCTTCTTTTAAAATATGTTACCGCTTTTAATCTTTTCCCCAATACTTCTTTTTTTAAGAGTTTTGCGTTTTCTTTTAAATCATCTATAAGCTCAAATTTCCCTATTCCGCTTTTTTGTAAAAATTTAGGCGATATTTCATTATATACAATTGCCCAGTTTACTTTTTTCTTATTTAATTCATCTATATACGTTTTAAGTTCCATTATAAATTCATATGAAGGTTTTTCACTTGTAGTTCCTACCTTAATAGGAATTATAACTGTATCAATATAAGGTAATACTTTTAATAAATCCTCTGTAATACCGCCTTTTGTATCAATTATAATGTTTTTAAACTCTTTGCTTTGGGATAGGAGTTCCAAAAAGTCTTCAAGCTCGATATTTTCTTCCTCTTTAACTTTCCCAAAATCTACTATTTTCTTATAAGGATAAATATCGGCGATTTCTCTTGATAAGTCTAAATTTAAAATTAAACTTTTAGGCAAGTCAATTAACGTGGCAAGTGTGGTTTTACCAACTCCGCCTTTATCATTGGCCAGTAAAATAAATCTCTTTTTCATATTATCTTCCTTATCGTTTTGTGTAATTTTATCTATTTCCTCCATATCGTAAATGTTTTCCATTTTTTCTCCTTTTTCCTTTATATTCAAATTTTCTTTATTACTTTTTTCAATATTTTTAACGGCGTTCATAAAAGAGGGCAGGGCATAACTTATATTAAAATCATTTTTGATTTTTTCCAAAATTGTCTTATAAGATGCACCTTCCTTTTTTGCCTTTTTGATATACGGATATATTATTTTAAGTAGTCTGCTTTTTTCTTTTGGCGCTTTGGTTCCGTATAAACCGAGTTCTTTTGATTTTTGTATAATTTCCTTTGGAAACATACTTATCCTTTAAATAAATTGTAAAACAAAGGGAATTAAATTCCTTCTATATATCCCGTAAGCAAGAGAAGCACTACAATAATGCCTATGACTGCTGTTACGGGGATTTCTTCCTTTTTCAAAAAGGTATAAACATATACCATTATGGACGTATATACAAATGATACAATAACGGTAATCCAGCTGTGAGGTAGTATAAACATTAATAAAATGATATTTAAAGAATGAATTGCAGGTTTTAACTCATTTAGACATGATTTTGTTATAATTTTCATGAGCACTCCTTTTTTAAGTTAAAAGATTTGTATTATTATAATACAAATATAATAGTAAAGCAATAGTAAAGGGAGAAATTTATGAAAAATATTTTTCTAATTGTGTTTTTTGTAGTTCCGGCTGTAGTAAGTTTTTATAAAAGTAGGATAGATATAGGTATGATATTTATAGTAGGTTTGGCAATTGTTTTTATATTAGAAAAGAGGAGAGATTTGGTAAATAAATTTTTCTAATATCTATTTTATCATCAAAAATTTTACTGTCTTTTATACCGAGCTTTTTCCTTACAAAATGCAAATCATTGTTTCTTTGTTTGGAAGGATTCGGAGAAATTTATAAATTGAATATGTTTTTTGTAAAAAAAACTGTCTTAAAAATGTTTTTGAAGATAAAAAAAACATTGAGTTAATAATGGATTTTTTTGAAAAAAATAGTAAAAGTTTTATTAAAAAAAAGCTTGACTATACAGTTGCAAAAGAGCTTTTCATCGTAGAGAAAAATATTGAATAACAATAAATTTTTTCTTTGCTTTTGTGAGTGAACTCTTTATATTTATATTAAAATTATATTATAATTTAATGAGAAGCAAAAAAGATTTTAAGCAAAAAAGATTTTAAAGATTCAAATAAAATTCTTGAAATTTTTGATTAGAAAAGAAGGAATTAAAAAAGAAGAAAAAGGTTAAAAAATGAATGAAGAACTTTTGGAATATCTTGTAACTACTTTGCGTCTGATTGCTTTATTTGGAGGAATATTTTTGGTTTTACTTTTTTTTAAAATTCTTGAAATTTTTGATTAGAAAAGAAGGAATTAAAAAAGAAGAAAAAGGTTAAAAAATGAATGAAGAACTTTTTAGTTAAAAAAGGCATTTAATGAAGCTAATCAAAACCGCCTACCTCATCGCATTTTTTATAATACCGGCATATTTTTTGACAACAAACGGACATCCGATTTTAAGCGGAATGTATCTTGGAGCTTTCAGTATCTTATTACTACTCGAAAAAAGTAAAAAGGTAAGGAAGTTTATTGAAAAGGTATTCTAACTTCTGCTTTTTATATGATTTACTAAATAAGTAAAACTCACCTTAAACGTTTTATCTGACCCGTTTTCATCCACAACTATTAATTTAACTTCTTTGATTTCACCCTCCTGTTCCGTATAATCTAGTATTTCCCAAATTTCAGCCTCTTTCTCAACTTCTTCTTTTCTATCATAGTAACTTAATATCTTTCCTAAGAACGCTTCTTTTAACTTCGAGATTAAAAGATTTTTATTTTCTTTTGATTTCATTTCTTCAAACTCATCTTTATTCATCTTTTTAACCTCATCAAATCTTTTAAAAAGTTCTCTCCAACTATTAAGAGCTTCTTCTTTATTTAAAAGCTCCCCGTTTTTATATAAATATCCATTTTTTATTTCATAAACATCATTGTCGAGTAAATAAACTTTTTCCTCACCTTCTTTTAATATGTTATGTCTAAAGTCCGTAAAAGTTTTAAAAAAATGGGTATATTTTTGTTTTTTGTCCGGTTTTGAATTTTCGTAAATATAGAATTTTAACCTTGTAACTTTCCTACCTTCTTTTTTCTCTTCATAATTAAATAAAAGATCAGTATTTTCATTTATCTGTTTTTTTGCAAGTTCAATTACTCTTCTTTTAAAATCAGCATACTTGTAATTTTCTGGAACTAATAAAACCTCTCTAAGGTAAGACACTTCAAGTTCGACTTCAACTCGATCCAAATTTTTATTGTATGTTTCCTTATTGTAAATATCCTTTAAAATTTCATAAAGCCTTATCGCATATTTACTACTAAGTGGCAAAATGTTTTTTATTTCATACTGCAAATACCTCTTTTTGGTTTCTTTAAGTAAAGGAAAAATATCTTCGTCAAATTTTAATTTTATAACTCCACTATTTTTCTCAATCACCGGCTTTTTTAAAATATGAAAACCAGTCCATCTGTTCTCATCTTCTATTTGTATAACCTTTTCCATTATTTCAATTAAAGCACTTTTTATTTCCTTATACATTCTTTTATCTTTCGTATTTGATAAATCCATAAACTGTTTAATTCTAAACTGATAAATAGTATCAGGTCCATCATCTTCTTTTATTGCTGTAATAAGGGCAGCAAGTATTTTAAGAGCAAGTGGGGAGAAATCAAATTTTGCAGTTACCAGCTTTTCGTTCTTTTTAACTTTAGAAGTGTCGTAAAGTATCACACTTTTTCCTTTTTGGTCTGATTTTAACATTTTAAAACCTTTTTTTGAAGTATTGTATCAAATACATGACATACCATCAAGTATGTCATATTTAGTATGAAAAAAGTCATATTTAGTATGAAAAAAGTCATATTTAGTATGAAAAAAGTCATATTTAGTATGAAAAAAGTCATATTTAGTATGAAAAAAGTCATATTTAGTATGAAAAAAGTCATATTTTAGGCTTTGAAATGCCTTATTTTCCGCTACTTTAAAGTTTCTACATTATACAAGATACATTATATATAACAATATACACTCTCTATAAGAGAGGTTTTTTAGAAAAATAATAAAAGTATGAAAATTGTCATACTTTTGTATGATTTTAGAGACACTAAATTTTCAAATATCGTTTTACACTGCTTGATAAAATACTTCGAATTTACTCTTTAAAAGCCAACAGGTAATTATAAAGAGCTGGTTTACTTTCTTTTACATAAACCTCAGCCTCTTTATCTTTTATGATTATTTTTTAATACTCCCATCTTCTCCCCTTAAAAAGGAATTTTCTCATCTTCTATATTTGGAGGAGTAGAATTTTCTGGCTGAGATTGAGGCTGGGAAACTTGATTAGGATTTGCCGATCTTGGAAGAAGCTGTATTTTCTCCACAATTACTTCGTGCTTCTGCCTTTTATTTCCGTCACTACCAACCCACTGATTAAGAATAAGCCTTCCAACTAAAAATACCAAATCTCCTTTTTTTAAATATTGATTTGCAATCTCTGCGCTTCTACCAAATATAGTAATGTCTATAAACATATTTTCTTCTTTTTGTTCCCCAGTTATTTTATCCTTAAACTTATAAGATGTAACAACATTTGACTTTGCAACAGCTAGACCATTTTGTGTGTATTTAAGTTCTATATTTTTTGTAAGTCTTCCTAAGATAGTAATTTCGTTAAACATTTTTAACTCCTTTTTAAAAACATTTACTGCAATATACCTTACCGTAATCTTTTCCTTCAAAGAACCAATCAGCAAGGCGTTTATTAAAATGGGTTTCATCAACCCACAGTTGTTTTCCTACTTTAACCCCCTGAGTTTTACTTTTAAAATCTGAAAGAGTAAGCCCTTGGCGTTTTAAAAATAAATCAACTTCTCGGCAGTTTTCCTTGTGGTGAGAAATTGTTTTTGAGACTTTATTAAGTGAAAAAATCACTTCCTCTCCTTATCAAGTTTATTAATTTTTTCTTGAGATTTTTTCATCTCTTCTTTTTTTCTTGTTTAATTTAATTTTTAGCATTCTGAATTCCTTTATAAAAGGTTTTATTAATACCATTATAAATGAAATTGTAAAAATGTCAAGTTTTTTGAAAAAAATTTAATGTTAATAGAGAATTTAGGAATTAAAAACCCTAAAATTGCAACGGAGGTTTTGGACGGAGTAAAGGGTTTTTTGCCGTATAAACATTTATTTCGTTAAAAAAAGAATATGCAAATACCGCTATTCCGTAAGCCATAAAGGATTTTAAAAACTTCATTTTAAAATCTTTCTTTTCAGGTTTCAGTTCGGGAAGTAGCATTGCAAGTATTATTGCAGGAAGTAAAAAGAAAATTCCTTTCATAAAAAAATCCCCAAGTGAATAATTAGGAAGTATCCATTCTGGCAGTATCAAGCTTTTTCCGTATAAAACAACGTTGCTTAAAATCCCTGCCAAATAAGCTATTATAATTAAAAAGTAACTGACAAACAATGAAGCCATTTTTAATCCTTTTATATTTTTAAATTACCAAAACCATATTTTCAAATTTTAAGTAGTTTCTAAAATAGCCTTTGCTTCTTTTGTCTTTCTAAATTCAAATACTACCTCATCAGGGTCAATTATTTCTAATGCGTGGTATTTTCCTGTTTAACCACTTCGCAGTTTTTAAGAAACTCTAGCCTCCTGCTCCGCTTTCTCGCTTCTCTAAAGCCTGATTGTGATATGTAGCCTCTTCAAGTTCTCTTCGTTCCCTTATAATTGCTTTTTCTTCTTTTAATATCTCATTATTCATATTAACTGCCATTCTTACCTCTTTTGTGCTTTATATTTTTAAGTATTTTTTAATCTCATTAAACCATTCTTGTTTAAAGTTTTTATATTCGTCGTTGTTTTTTATTATCTCAACTATTCGTAGAGCTTCTTCTTTATCACCTTTTGGGTTACTTAATAAAAGATATAAATCAAGGAATAACCTTTCTTCTTTTGACAATCTATATTTACTATAAACTTCTTTTATATTTAAAATTTTAATTGGAATGTTTTTTATTTTTTCAAGTGCTAATTTAGTTTTATTGTTAAAATTGAAGATTAAATGTTGTTTGTTTTCATCGAAAATGATTGATAACAGATTGTTCATTCTCCCTTCCTTTGATTAACTTTTTTTCATCTATAATAACAGGTATTCTTTCTACATCATGAGCCACAACCCTAAACGAATATCCGTCCGGAAAATATCTTCTTAAATCTTCCAATAGTTCAAAACCACCCTGATTTAACTCTATTTTATGAATGCTGCAATCTTTAACTTTTCTACAAACAATAGATTTATAATAATTTTCATTATCTATAATAATATATTCATTATGATAATTTTTATTATCTATAATATAATGATAATTTTTATTATCTATAATATATTCATTGTTTTTTGTAATTATTTTTAATGCTAAAGGGTTAGTCTGCAATATTACTTTTTCTACTCCGTTTGCTTCTTTTTCCGCTTCTTCTTTGCTTTTGAAAGTTCCAAAAGATATATTCATTTGTAATTTAATATTTGTTTTTGGAATAGGGTTGTAAGTAAAAATTATAGCTCTATACATTATTTCCCCCTTTAAAAATATTTGACGGATACTCAAATTTATTATCACTCCAGTTGTTTTTCTTTTTATTTGCAATAATTTCCAACCATTCCGCTAATATACCTCCTAATAATCCATAAAAACTTGCTTTAAGCGGGTTTAATATTTCCGGAATATGAAGATTTAACGGAAATCATAGATAAAAATAATAAAGAATCCCAATAATTCCAAATAGAGATTATTTTATTATTAAGTTTTATTCTTTTGCTCTTAACAAAAAATACAGAAAAAAACATATAAAAAGACAATCCGATATATAATGGAAAGTCCTTAACCAAAAACGGAATTAAAACATTATATGTTTGTAATAATGCTTCGTTAAAGCTATTCATTCTTTCTCCTTATTTTCTTTTCCCTCAATTTTTAATTTCTCATATCCTAACCATATCCAAAACAGGGCAAAAGGTATTCCGATTATTCTGCTTAACAAAGGATGCGTAGCTGGGGTTATGAAAATAATAGACAGTAAACATACTATACCGACTAACAGGTAATCTATTGATTTTATTTTTTCCATTGTTTAATCCTTTCTTCCGCCAAAAAATATACTGCCGATAAAAAATCCGCCTAAAAAACTTCCCGTGCAGTCTTTTTCATCCCCTAATTCTATTGAAGATTTTAAAAATAAAAACAACTTGGATGCATTTTTTATAGATTTTTAATCCGTTTTGGAAGCCATCTTTGCTTCCAATAGATAAAATGTTCTTCTAAAGGTTTAGAATTTAAATTAGGAATATCTGTTTTTAACAATAAAAAGTCTTTCCAGTTTTTCGCTAAAGGGGCAAAATAATATC
>Ga0256836_1000159_pt1 | contig 40241 bp, 38 predicted proteins | sample 4561380metaG_FD_185974 | JGI IMG/M metagenome (GOLD analysis project Ga0256836, IMG submission 185974) | Hydrothermal vent microbial communities from Guaymas Basin, Mexico - 4561-380 | ecosystem: Environmental > Aquatic > Marine > Hydrothermal vents | place: Mexico: Guaymas Basin | collected...
CTCAAACATTCTCTTAACTCTTCAACTCGAAAAGTTCGTAACCTGTTTTAAACAAGGTGTCTCTGTTTGTGGATGGGAATTATAGGGTTGTATTGCTTAAATATCGCTTAAATCATGAAAAGAGTTTAAAGCTTCTCTTATTGTTACTATCGTGCATAAAATATTTTATTATATTTTTATGACAATAAAACATATATTATCAATTCTATTATATGTAAGCTTATTTATGTTGCTGTTGATTAACTCTTTACCTATAAAATTCTATACATAAACAAATATCTTATATAGATATAATAAAGGAATTAAAATGGGATTATATGATCGTGATTATGCAAGAGGTAACTCTTATGCATATGAAAGTAGTAGTCGTAGTGAAACTCAAATAGTTTCTTTTGTAAAAGAGACTTATAAACTTTTTGCTGCTTCTATGATGGCAGGTGCTGTTGGTGCTTATGTTGGTGTTCCTTTAGCTGGAACTATTGCTGTAAATTTCTGGCCTCTCTTTTTCTTAGAGATTGGACTTCTAATAGGACTTCAATTTGTAAAGAACAAACCAGGAATCAATTTAATGGTAATGTTTGGTTTTGTTTTTATGACGGGACTTATGCTTGCACCTCTTTTAGCTAGAACACTTGGGATGAGTGGAGGAGCTTCTATCATAGGAAATGCTTTTGCTATGACTTCTGTAGTTTTTGGTGCGATGAGCTTCTATGCTATTAAAACAACGAAAGACTTTACAAGTTATGGAAAACCTCTTATGATTGCACTCGTTGTAATCATTGGTTTTTCTATTCTAAATATCTTTCTTGGTAACCCTTTAATACATGTTATCCTTTCAGGAGCTATTGTTATTTTATTTAGTATCTTAGTTATTTTTGATACTCAAAATATTATGTGTGGAGCTTATGAAACACCAATTGATGGAGCTATCGCTCTTTACTTAGACTTTTTAAATATCTTTACTGCACTATTACAACTTTTTGGAATCTTCGGTAACGATGACTAAGAACGAACTCTCACCCGAACTCTATCGGGTGATTGATGCAAATATAAACCGCTTAAAAGAGGGTATCCGTGTCATAGAAGACATTATGCGTTACCGAGACAATAACAAAACACTCTCCAGACAACTCAAAGACCTCAGACATAAAGCTCGTGTAAATGAGACTCGAGAACTCCTTAAGTATCGCGATAGCATAAATGATGTACTCAGAGCCTCTTCAAAGAGTGAACTCAACCGTACAGATATTCAGAGTATACTGAGTGCTAACTTTAAACGAGGGCAAGAGTCTGCTAGAGTTTTAGAAGAGCTTTATAAACTAGAGAATATTGAATATAGTGAAAACTTTAAGTTCATAAGATATGAACTTTATAACCTAGAAAAAGAGATTATACTTTCTGAGATAAATTAGTCATTATAGATAAAAGCCACTTCAAACTCTAAGTAGTTTAAAGGGTACTCTTTCATTAATCGTTTCATATCTTTAAAACTTAGTAAGTTTCTTGAACCACTAACACCACTTCCTTTTATATAACGAAACATCTCTCTTACACTCTCAAACTCTAACTTATAACTTACAACCTCATATTTTGCATCAAAATATAGCTCTGAGAGCCTCTGTATCTCCTCTTTATTACGAAGGAGAGGTTTAAGTCCTGCTGTCTCATTTAACGTTTTAAAGGTACCTGCTGTAAAGATTGCCAAAGAGACAGGAGTATTTAAAAGAGCTATACTTTTAAATACTCCCTCTAAACTCTCCGCCCACTGTAGTGCTGAAGCTGAAAAGATATGATCAAAATCATATGTTTGTAAGGTATCAAAAAGTGTCGCATCATTAAAGTCTCCATAGATAGCCTCTACTTTTTTAGACTTTGGATGCAACTCAAGCATACCTGGTGCAAAATCCACTCCAGTAAAGTGTCTATACTTCCACTCTATAGCCTGAACAACTGCCCCACTTCCACATCCAAGATCTAAGATCTGCTGTGGCTCTGACACCACATCATTCAAGAGTTTTTTAATCACACTGTTTTGTATTACATTATACGAGTTATACTCTAGTGCATGATTAGAGAACTCTGTACTAATTTTCATTTTTTATTTACAACTAACGAAATAACAAAAAAAGCTATTACACTTAGAACTATTGTTGCACCAGAGGGAAGGGAAAAGTAATATGAAAGTGTCATTCCAAAAATCACACTAGAGAGCGCAAAAAAGAGAGAAATTAGCATAGTATTTCTAAAGCCTACTCTATACTGTAATGCTGCTGCAGTAGGAATCACCATCAAAGCTCCAATTAACAGACTTCCTACCACTCTTATTGAGAGTGCAATAATGATAGCTACTACGGTTACTAATAAAAAATTAAGTAGTTTCACTCTTATACCACTTGTCTGTGCTACCTCTTCATCATAGGCTATAAAATAAAGCTCTTTACTAAACATAAGTAAAAGGGCTAAAGCTAAACTACCAAAGATGACTATAGTAATAACATCTTCATCTGTTACAGAGAGAATAGAACCGAAGAGATAAGAGAACAGGGAGTTATTAAATGCTCCCCCTAAAGAGACAATAATAACAGCTAATGCTAGAGAGCCTGATAAAATTATCGAGAGGATAGCATCCGAGTAGAGAGAGAAAGAACTTCTGAGATACTCAATAAGCCATGCAGAGAGGATAGCAACCACTACCGCTACCCATAAAGGATTGTATCCTGCGACTAAACCTACTGCAACCCCTACAAGTGCAGAATGTGCTAATGTTTCACTCATAAGTGAGTAGCGTTTTAGAACTATAAATGTTCCACTAATAGAAGCAAGAACAGCGATAAATAACCCTGCAACAAAAGCACGCTGCATAAAGTCATATTCAAACATTTCAAACATTCATCTACTCCTAATGCTCATGTTTATGGTTGTGAAGCAGATGTGCTTCTATGCCATAAAGTTCTGTCATATCTTCACAGGAAAGTGCTTCTTTTGGATTGTTACAGATCGTGGCTTTTTGGTTTATAGTAAAAAGTCTCCCTATATCATCTGCAATTACCCCAACATCATGAGTAATAAAAACGATAGTGATATTCTCCTCTTTATTTAACTTTGAGAGAAGTTTATAAAAACGCTGTTGTGAGACAGCATCTACACCAGTATTTGGCTCATCTAAGATAAGAATTTCAGGGGAAGATGCTAAGGCTCTAGCTATCATTGTACGCTGACGCTGTCCACCAGAAAGAGTCCCCACCATTTTATCTTTAAGCTGAACTATATCCATTTTCTTCATTGCATCGTGTACCATCTGTGAGTCCTCTTTTGAAAACCCTGTAAAGACACCCCGTTTAGCAACTCTCCCCATGTTTACAATATCCTCTACTGTTGCAGGAAAATTTGCATCTACATGAGAAGCACGTTGCGGTACAAAGCCTATTTTATGCCACTCGTTAAAGTTTTTTAGTTTTTTTCCAAAAAGTCGTACTTCCCCACTAGTTGGTTTTTCTAAGCCTAAAAGCATTCTAATCAGTGTTGTTTTTCCTCCACCATTTGGACCTATAATAGCAACATACTCACCATTATATATCTCTAATGATATTTTTGAAAGGATATCTTGACCTCGTACACTAAAGCTCAAGTTTTTCACATCAAAGATAGGAACTTTAAACTTTAGTTGCACTGCATAGCCTTAGAGAGTTTCAGTAAGTTCTCTTGCATAAGTTCTTTATATGTAACACTTTTAGCTGCTTGATCTGCTGTAATATTTCCAAGTGTTTGAAGTACATCAACTTTTACCTCTGCATCTTTTGCGATAGAGTCAATCACTTTAGCATTTACAAAATTCTCATAAAAAATTGTATCTACACCATCTTTTTCAATTTCTAAAAGAATTCTTTTAATATCATTTGGAGAGGGAACTGCCTCAGGAGAGAGTCCACTTAAAGATTCTGAGTGAAAATTATATTTACCTGCAAGATAACCTATAGAATTATGGTTTAAAATTACATTTTTCACTTTACAAGAGAGGAGTACTCTTTTATACTGATTATCTAACTCTTTTAACATTGAGAAATATCTATCTTTTTTTTCTACATACTGTTTTTCATTTTCAGGAGATAGGAGTATCAGCTCTTCTGTTATTTTAGTTGCAATTTTTTGCATGTTTTCAAAATCTAACCAGTAGTGTGGGTCTAAACCTCCATGAGAAGCATGATGTTCATGGTGATGTTCATCATCTTCTTCTATCTTTCTCAGTGAAACATATTGACTCATATCAACTGTTTTTGCTTTAAAATGGATCTTTTCTATCCACGGTTCTAGTCCTGCTCCACTATAGAAGACTAAAGTACTTTTCTCAATCCCTGCCATTATTTTTGGTGTTAGCTCAAAACTATGCGGATCTGTACCAAAAGGAAGAATATTCTTTACAAAGACACTCTCTCCTGCTATATATTTTGTCACATCATAAAGAGCAAATGTACTCACAGTTACTATAGGTTTTTCATTCTCTATTTTTGGAGATGAATCTAAAACAAATACTTCCAAGGATACAAAGATCACAATAAGTAAAATTGCTATTATTTTAAAATTTTTCATACTTCACCATTCAATATAATTTATGAAATTATACCCTTTTTTTCTTCTTACTATAATGAGATTATTTTATTTAAGTTAAGTTAATAGCGATATAAAGTTTTTTTAGATATAATTCGCCACTTTAAAATATAGGAATCTATATATGACAACTAGTCTTTTACTTATTGTACAAATTGTTTTAGTGATTATTTTAGTAATCGCTGTTTTATTACAAAAAAGCTCAAGCATTGGTCTTGGTGCATACAGTGGCTCAAATGAGTCTGTATTTGGAGCAAAAGGTCCTGCTAGTTTTTTAACAAAGGCTACTTTTACTATAGGATTTTTATTTGTAGTGAATACTATCACTTTAGGTTATATGTACTCTCAAGCAGCACAAGCATCTGTAATTGATGATATGATTGAAGATACAAATGTTGTTGCACCAGTTGCAGTAACACTTCCTACTTCTACAACTTCCGTAGAAACAAACACAACAAAATAGTTTGTCGGCTTAAACGCCACAAACTCCTCTCTCTTTACTCAATCTTAAAATAGATTCGATACAATTACATCATTAAATTTTCATACCCTAAGGAAAAAATATGTTAAACGAAATTTTTGACAACTGTAACACTAAAATGCAAGGTAGCGTTGACCATATGCACCGCGATTTCAAAACACTACGAACTGGAAAAGTTCTTATAAGTGTTTTAGATAATGTAAAAATTGACTACTATGGAACACCCACACCTCTTGATCAAGTTGGTTCAGTTATAGCCACTGATGCAACAACAATAGTTGTAAATCCTTGGGAAAAAAATCTTTTACAAGATATTGAATCTGCTATTGCAGCTGCAAATATTGGTGTAAACCCAAATAATGATGGAGATCAAATCAAACTTTTCTTCCCACCTATGACAGTAGAACAACGTAAAGAGTCTGTAAAACAGATGAAAACGATGGGTGAAAATGCAAAAGTATCTATCCGTAATGATAGACGTGATTCAAATGATAAAATCAAAAAACTTGAAAAAGAGAAAGAGATTACAGCAGATGAGTCTAAAGCTGCACAAGATACGATTCAAAAGACTACAGATAAGTTTATCGCAACAATCGAGTCTACTTTAAAAGAGAAAGAACAAGAGATTTTAAAGGTTTAATGATGGATGTTAAAAAAATATACATGGATGCAGATGCTCTTTTAGAGGGGCACTTTAAATTAAGCTCAGGGAATCACTCTCAGTTTTATCTACAATCTGCAAAGGTTTTAGAAGATCCAAAAACTGCAAAAGTTTTGGCTCAGGCTTTAGCTATTCAAATTAAAGAAAGTGGCCTAGAGATAGATACAGTTTGTGCTCCTGCACTTGGTGGTCTTATTGCTGGTTTTGCATTAGCAACTGCTCTTGATGTACGTTTTATCTTTGCTGAGCGTGTTGATGGTGTTATGACTATCAGACGTGGTTTTGAAGTTGCTAAAGATGAAAAAGTTCTTATGTGTGAAGATATCATTACAACAGGTGGGTCTGCTATGGAAGCTGCTCGTGCTGTTGAGGCACTTGGTGGAAAGATAGTTGGTGCAGCAGCACTGGCTAACCGTGGTTTTTGTAAACATGAGAACTCTGACATCGAGACAAAACCTAATTGTAAACTTCCAACTGATATTCCATTTTTTGCTTTAGCTGATTTTACATTTGAGATGTATGCACCAGATGCCTGTCCTCTATGTAAAGATGGTAGTGAAGCTATAAAACCTGGAAGTCGTGGAAACTAAACACTTCTAAAGCTCACACGGTTTACCAAAGTAATACCCTTGTGAGTAATCTACTCCAAGCGATTTTAAAAGATTAAAAATCGCTTCATTCTCAACATACTCTGCTATTACTTGAATATTTTGCTCCTTTGCAAAACCTACCATTGTTTTAACTATAGAGAGAGAAAACTTATTTGTAAGAATATCTTTAATTAAACTACCATCAAGTTTTAAGATATCAGGTTGATACTCTAACAGTCTTTCAAAACTAGAATACCCTGATCCAAAATCATCTATAGCTATACGAACACCCATACTTTTCACTTTAACAATAAACTCTTTAATAAGATCAAAATCTTTTACTTCTTCATCCTCTAGAAGTTCTAAAACTACTCTATGTGCATGTTCCTTATGCTCCTCAAGAAGAGATAGTATCTTCTCTTTTGTGACTGATTTTTCAATATCTAAGGCAGAAATATTCATAGAGATATCTACATCAGTCTTTAAAAGTGCGGCAAAAGAGTTATCTAACACCATGGATGTTATCTGATTGTAATACTTTCCTTTTTTTGCTATATTTAAAAAAACAAAAGGTGATATTACATTGTCTTCCTCATCAACTAATCTCACTAAGGACTCATACTTTACAATTTTTTGTGTAGCATTCTCTACTATAGGTTGAAAATAAGAGATAATTTTTCTATTTATAATTGCTGTTTTAACCATTTTTAAAACTTTAAGATTTTGTTCTGCCTCTTTGTGTTCATTTTGTGCAAAATTATTTGCTAAGATATAGTTATGTTTTGTCACTATTAAGTTTTGTAAGCCATATCGTGCATTCTCAAGAACCTCTTCCCCATAAGAGATACTAATTAAAATAGAAACATCATAATCTAAATCTCCTATACTCATATGAGCCTCTTCTACATTAGCTTGAAAGAGCTTAAGGCTTTTTTCAAGCTCTTTATCATCTAAATGACAATTTTTCTTATCTTTTGCAAAGGCATACTCTCCATGATTTAAGCGAAAAATACTTTTAAAAGACAACTCTTCAGGCATAAGTTTTAAAAGTTTATTTGAAAATACTTCCTCTATTTCATGAAGTACTTTTTCAGGATAAAAATTCTCTATATCATCAAAGTTCTCTATTCTTATCAAAACAACAATGGGATTTAATGCACTATCAATAAGGTCTTCTAATCGCTTCATAGGACTCATAATAGCTGTTACATCATGTCTTAGTGCTATATACTCGAGTATGTTATCTCTCTCGTCTAATATAGGTTTAATTGTGCTATCTAGATAGTAAGCTTTTCCAGTTTTTGTAATATTTTTTATAATACCTTTCCAAACTTTTTTATCTATTTTAAGAGTTTTATTTATTTCATCTCTTATTTTTCTATCCTGCTCAAGAAGCATCATTTTATGATAATCACTTCCTATAAGTTCCTCTTTTGCATACTCTGATATCTCACAATATGCGCTATTTACATAGGTAAGTACATCATTAGTATCAATTATAGAGAGTATAGAACTTTGATCTGCAATATCTTTATACTGATCAAGAAAAAGTTTATTCTTAGCCGCTTCAATATTTTCTACAGCTTTTGTAATAACACCGATAAACTGCTCAAAGTTAATTGGTTTTATAAGGTAGCCCTCTATCCCGATCTTTATACTCTCTATAAAGTAAGTTGATTCAGTATATGCTGAAAAGATCAGACTTACAACGGTAGGATCTATCTTTTTAACTTCTTTAAGCATCTCTAAGCCATCTAATTTTGGCATATTTATATCTGTGATGATGAGATCTATATCACCCTCTTTAAACTTTTCTAAGCCATCAACCCCATCAACACCAACAACAATCCGATCAAAAAACTGTTCAAGAATACCTAAGGTAGAGAGTCTTGCATTCTCATTATCTTCGACATAAAGTAGTTTTAGTTTTTTTGTTATTTTTACTATCTCTTTTAAATTTTGCAAAACGATCTCCCTAAGCAGTCCCAAGTTCTATACAAAACATGGCTCCTTCCTCAGTATTTTCAACACTTAAAACACCATTACAGTGATCTTCAACGATAACTTTACTCATATATAACCCTAAACCTGTTCCATCTTTTTTCTTTTTTGTAGAGAAGTAGGGATCAAAAATTTTATCTATAATTGAAGAGTCAATACCACCACCATTATCTTTAATTTCCAAGAATCTTCTTCCTTTATCTGTATATGTATGTATAATAATATATGGATTTTCTATCTCTCTTTCAATCAAAATATCTTCAGCATTCTTAATAAGGTTAAGGAGTACCTGCTTTAATTCATTAGCATAAGAGAGAGTCTCCTCCTTTGAGTGTAACTCTTGTATAAGTTTTATATTATGTTTTTTGAGAGAAATTTTTATAATACTATAGACAGATTCAAAAAGAGTATCTAAACTAATCTCTATCTTTTCCTTATTTGGCTTATAAAAGTTTCTAAAATCATTTATAGTTTCACTTAGGTGTGTTGCATATCCAGAGATATTATTTGACATCTCCTCTACATACTCATTATCTATTGTACCTAATTTTGTTCGAAGTATCATAGCAGTACTCGTTGCACTAATTGCACTCAGCGGTTGACGCCACTGATGTGCTATCATACTTATCATCTCACCCATCTGGGCTAAACGAGACTGCTGTTGCAATAATTTTTCTTTCTCTTTTAAATCACTTAAATCCATCATCGTTGTCATTCTAATTCTTTGAGAATCTATCAGTACATATTTCGCACTAATAAGTGTTGGGAACTCTGTTCCATCTTTCTTTTTCATAATAAGTTCGTAGGGTTCGGATGACTCATGTTTCAGAGCTTCTTGTACAATAGGAATAGATTTTTCAGGAATAAAGTTAAGCATACTTATCCCAACTATCTCCGCTTTAGAATCATACCCAAAACGATCAAGGGCAGCTTGATTCATATCTGTCATAATGCCTTGCTCATCTTGAAATGCCACCATAATCATCGATGTTCCTAACATATCCTCTATAATTGTAGTAGACTCTTTAACCCTCTGCTCTAGTGTCTCTTTTAGCATAATATTCTCAACAAGAGCACTGTACATAACATACCCATTTCTTAACATTACAAACATATATACAAAAACAGCTAAAGAAAAGGAGTAAAAAATTTCACCTCCCTTGTAAAGGAATAAACCCCAAATAGGAAGAAGATTACTAATCACATAAATTGCAAAAGCATGATAAATACTTCCCAAGGTTGCAATTGAACCAGAGACAAGAGAGATGGTGATAACAGCGATAAAGAGTAACTGTAAATCTGAGACATATAAAGAACTATAGATAAGTGCTACAGCATGTAAGAGGGAACTTATAAATATAAGCCAAAAAGTATAAGATAAACATCTATTGACACTCTTATCTCTTAACTTATTGGCCTCTTTTGTTTTATGTATAAGAGAGACTCTAAGTATAAATATTATAACATTTACACTAATCCAAAAAAGTAAATATTTATGCTCTATGATATCAATAAGAATAGCACTAAGAAGTACAGGAGTAAGTATATTAACTGCTAAACTACCAACAACAGTTGCCTTTAGAAGCATTTCTATTAAAATATGATGATAATTAATACTTATATATTCTTTCATACACCAAGTATATCTTTAAAATGATAAATGTTTATTTAAGTGTATTTAAGTTGACAAGTTATCATTCTCTCAACAAGTACTCTAGCAACCTCAACTTTGCCATCAACAACGACTGTTATGTTAAGATCTTCTAGCTTTTTTTTCTCTTCTAAAGAGACAACTTTGACAATAAGATTTGCATTATATGAGTGTTTCAAAATTGCTTCACAGATTAATCTTTTTTTATCTATATTATCGAGTGTTACAATAATTGATGATGCTTTTTCAATATTAAGTGCATTTAAAATAGAACTTTTTGAGGCATCTCCCAAATAAGCTTCTATATCTTCATTTAGAGCCTCTTTTACATGCTTGTTTGAGTTGTCTACAACTATAAAAGGAGCATCTAACTCCTCTAAGTGCTTTGTGACGAACTTTCCAACTACACTATAACCACATACTATAACATGGTCCTGTCTCGATGCGAGAGAGGTCATATCTGTTACAATATCTTTACTCTTTATAATCTTCTCTACAAAATCATTAATCCGTGTAATAAAAAATGGGGTTACTATCATAGAGAAAATAACTACCAACACTAAAAGACTCACTAAATCTTTATCAAGAATATTTCCAGCAGAGGCAACGGCGAAAATAACAAACGAGAACTCTCCAACTTGAGAGAGAGAAAGTGCACTTTTAAGCGATGTTGCACTATTTGATGATAAACGTAATAAAAGGAAGATAATTAATGTTTTAAAGATAAGTATAAGTGTAAAAAGACCTACTATAAGAGCGATATTTGATACAAACATATCTATATCTATCTTCATTCCAACTGTTACAAAAAATGTTCCAAGTAAAATATCTTTAAAAGGTGCTATCTCTGACTCAACTTTATGATGATACTTGGTCTCAGCTATAATCATTCCTGCTACAAAAGCACCAAGAGAGTAAGTGAACCCCATGGATGAAGCAAAAAGTGAAGCACCAACAACAATAAAAAGAACAGAACCCATAAAGAGTTCATCGAGTTCAGATGAAGCCGAGAAGTGAAGTAGCCAGGTTACAAGTCTTTTCCCAACTACAAAGAGAAGTCCAACAACTATTATGGCAGAGACGATTGTATGCATTAAAATAGTTGCTACACTCTCATCTCCCTCATTTGTTAAAAATCCAATAAGAATTAAAATTGGGATAACTGCAATATCCTGAAAGATAAGAATTCCAGTAGAATTTTGACCATATGGGGTATAAATCTCTTTAGAACTTTTAAGATAACTTAACACTACGGCTGTAGAGGAGAGAGAAAAGGCTAAAGAGATAATAATAGAGGAAATAGAATCAAGCATAAAAATATAGTGAGCTGCAATATAAACGACTACAGTTGTAAAACCAACTTGCATTAAACCATTACCAAAGATCTCTTTTTTCATCGTTCCCATCTTTGCCAAAGATATCTCAAGTCCTATAGTAAACATCAAAAAGACTATACCAAACTCGCCTACCATCTCAAGTTCATGAGAGTGTCCTGCTTCACGAAGATCAAAGGCATATACTATAATTGTTCCAGTAATAATATAACCAATAATCTGCGAAATACCTATCTTTTTAAGAAAAATATTTACTACTATAGAGATTCCTAGTGCGACAATAATATAAAGAAGTGTACTTTCCATTAGCGAGGGTGTGGCCCTTTTTTTGATTCTTTATAAAGCTTTATCAGTGTCTCTCGCTCTTCCTCTGAAAGAAGAGTTCTCTGTGCTGCATTTTGTAAACGCATTACACCCTCTGGAGTTTGAGAAACTCTTTGTGGTGTTCTATAAATTTTTCCATTTTTTACATCTATTTCGGCTTTGTAAAAGTATCTATCTGTTGGATTAAATAGGATTACACCAGAATCATTTTCTATCCAGTGAAAAGAGGCATCCCCTTTTAAGTAGGCTTGAAAAGTTGACCCATCAGGCTGTGTATATGTATGAAGACCACCTCTTGCAGGTGCTGCACTAAGAGTAGCACTAAATACCACCATAACTACTAAATAATATAAAAACTGTTTCATCTCTTTTTCTCCTATATCTGTATGCTAAAAGTCATTGTTCTAGCCTCTGTATCTTCACTCACAACTTTAACTATATAACCGGAGTTACTTCCTGTATAAAGCTTAGTATGTGTTGTATCCATCGTTGAACCTACAGTAAAAACATCTTCAAAGTTTGCTCGTAAACCAGGCTGTGTAGCCATTGTAGTTTTATAGCTTTTTTGTACTATCGCTACTTTATAATGGTTTCCTAGTGTCTGATTCCCACCCTCTGAATTATTCTCTTTATTACTATCTACATGATACAAAATACTAAAGAGTCTATCTGTTGTAAATGTAGTATCAGCACTCATAAAACCAGCATCGGAAATAGATCTTTGTGTATCTCGACACCCAATTAAGAAATACTCATTTGGTAGTGTTGTTGTAAGCTTTAGTAGTTCAGTATCACTACACTTTAAAGTAACAGATGAGGGATTATCAACAACTGTTGTAACACGACTAGGCATCACTTCAAATTTTGAATATACTCCAAACTGTGTAGGAGAGTCTCCATCATAAGAGTCAGCATCCCCTTTTGCCCATGTACCACCACCCATAATATCAAAATAGCCAATACCAGCACCTGTATATGAAGTATCGTAGAGATCAATTAGATTTAGCATTGAATGCCCCACTTCATGTGCAATTATCCCAATACTTGCTTCATGCTTACTAGCCGTACCATTTCCATGAATAGAGCCAAATGCACCATAACTTCCCGATGTATTCGCATCTCCGGTAGCATACATTAATTTTACACCATTAATTAGAGGTGCATTTACTGTAGCATTTTCATAATTCCAAGAGTGTGCCCATAATGCATCTTTAGTATCGCCATAAGACATCTCACCACCAGCTACAATAAAAATTATCTGTAATTCTGAGTAATCGATAATGCCATTACTATCTTTATCAAAAAGAGAAAAGTCAACATTTGATGTAACAGTATTACTCGTTATAGCATCTGTTATATCTGTACTAACAAATGAAACAAAATCATAATCTCTTCCATCTGCTGTTATCCGGTCAGGCCTATTTTTTCCCATAGGGACACTTATCACACCATCATTTGATGTACCTTGATTTTCATTTATTGGAGAGAGTTGTATTTTAGAGTGTGTACTGTCTGCATACCAACGATTTACAGAAGCTTGTGAAGCATCAAAGATTTTATCATGCCACACATTTGCATCATCCTCAGAGTAATCATTCCAATTCATCAAAACAACAAGAGTTGGTACTGTTATTTGAGTATCTCCAGCAACCACTTTATATACCTCTACCTGACCTGTTCCTCCTAAAGAGTCTCCTACATCTGTGCCTGTATCTTCAAGTCCACTACCACAAGAAGAGAGTAAAATAATTAGTGCAAACACCAAAAATGCTTTTTGTATTTTATATTGATTCATATTTTTTCACTTATATAAGTATTTTATATATCATATCGAATTATTCCTTATGTCATAAGAAATTAAACTACTTTATTATATAATCGCGTTTATAATTAATGCATATATGGAGCAACTACATGACTAAATACATTTTCGTAACCGGTGGGGTTTTATCTTCTCTTGGAAAAGGGATTACAGCGGCTAGTGTTGGTACACTACTAAAACACTCTGGTTTTGATGTAGGTATGCTAAAAATCGATCCATATATAAATGTTGACCCAGGGACTATGTCTCCGCTGGAGCATGGTGAAGTTTTTGTTACTAAAGATGGTGCTGAGACTGACCTTGACATCGGAAATTATGAACGTTTTTTAGATGTTTCATTTTTAAAATCAGCTAACTTTACAACAGGACAAGTTTACTCTTCTGTTATTGAAAGAGAGCGTGCTGGTGGTTACTTAGGTCAAACAATTCAAGTAATTCCTCATATTGTTGGTGAGATTGTAAATCGTATCAAAAAAGCTGGAGAGGGTCATGATATTCTCGTGGTTGAGCTTGGTGGAACAGTTGGAGACATAGAAGGACTTCCATTTATGGAAGCTATTCGTCAGATGAAACATGATGATGAAGTAGCAGGAACATTTTTTATCCATGTAACACTTATCCCATACATCAAAGCAGCTGGTGAGTTAAAGTCTAAACCAACACAACACTCAGTTCAAGAGCTTCGTCGTATAGGTATCACTCCTCAGATGATTATCGCTAGAAGTGAAAATGGTCTTCCAAAAACATTTAAGAAAAAACTTGCAATGAGCTGTGATGTTCATCCTGATAGTGTTATAGAAGCACTTGATGCGAAGACTATTTATGATATCCCTGTAACTTTCCTACGTCAACATATTCTAAAACCAATTTCAAAAGAGTTAGAACTTGGAGACCTTGATCCTGATATGGAAAAATGGGATACTCTTGTTAAGAAGATAGTACAACCCAAGAACAAAACAGTAGTTGGTTTTGTAGGAAAATATCTTGAACTTAAAGAAGCATATAAATCACTTACTGAGTCACTAATTCACTGTGGTGCACATTTAGATACTCGTGTAGAGATAGCATGGGTAGATAGTGAAGAGATAGAAGAGAAAGGGGCCGAGGTACTCTTAGCTGATTGTGATAGCGTTTTAGTTGCAGGTGGTTTTGGTTCTCGTGGTGTTGAGGGTAAAATTCAAGCTATTAAGTATGCTCGTGTAAACAAAGTGCCTTACCTTGGTATCTGTCTGGGAATGCAACTTACACTTGTTGAGTATGCTAGAAATGTACTTGGTCTTGAGGGTGCTAACTCAATTGAGTTTGATGAAAATACACCACATCCTATGGTTTACCTCATAGACAACTTTTTAGATCAAAATGGTGGTGCACAACTTCGTACACATGAGTCTCCAATGGGAGGAACTCTTCGTTTAGGTGAGTACCCATGTGATACTAAAGATGGTTCACTTATCCAAAAAGCATATAGTGGTGAAAAAACTATATATGAACGCCATCGTCACCGTTACGAAGCAAACCCTGCATACCGTGAACAACTAGAGAAAGCGGGAATGATAGTAACTGGAGAGTCTAATGGTCTTATAGAGACAGTAGAGATAGAGGGTCATCCTTGGTTTCTTGGTGTTCAGTTTCACCCAGAGTTTACATCACGCTTACAAACGCCAAATGCTTCTATACTCGCATTTGTTGAGGCATCTTTAAAGGCTGAGTAAATTCTCTCTCTAAATATATGACATATCGTCATATATTTTCCCTTTCTTCTCTTTTTACTCTATAATCCTTTTTATGAAACCTATTCCAACTTTAAACAAACAAGAACTCTTTGCCCTACTCTCACAGCGTTTTAGTGATGAAGAGAAAAAACTCTCTCAGATTCCTAACCCTGCTCTACTTCTTCATGCTCCCCAAGCTGCAAAGAAGATTGCTGAAGCTATTCGTACAAACAAAAAAATAACGTTAGTGGGTGACTATGATGTTGATGGAGTGAGTTCCACGGCTATCATGGTCGACTTTTTCAGACAGATACCCTACCCTCTTGAAGCCATTATCCCTAACCGTTTTAGAGATGGTTATGGGGTCAGTCCTACAGTTTTAGAGAGAGTGGATGCAGACTTAATAATAACTGTTGACAATGGTATATCAGCCATAGAAGCAGCTAAAATCTGTAAAGAGAGAGGTATTGAACTTATCATTACCGATCATCATACTCCCTCAAAGATTTTACCTGATGCTCTTTTTATAGTTGACCCTAAACTTGATGATTGTGACTACCCTTTTAAAGAGATATGTGGAGCACAAGTAGCTTGGCTACTACTAGCACTTGTAAAAAAAGAGTTAGCTCTCGCTATAGATATGCGACAGTTTTTAGATATTTTAGCCATAGCAATTATTGCAGATATTATGCCACTTATAGATATAAATAGAACACTTGTTAAAGAGGGACTAAAACTTATAAGTAACTCTTCTCGCCCCTCCTCTATAATTATCAGAGACTTTTTAAATAAATCTACTATAACAAGTGAAGATATAGCGTTTCAGATAGCACCCCGTATAAACTCAGCAGGACGTCTTGAAGATGCAAGTATAGCATTAGAGTTTTTCACAGCACAAGATACAAACAGTGCATATAAACAGTTTGAGCTTCTCGGAAAACTCAACGATCTACGTAAAGAGACAGAGGCTGAAACTACAAAAAAAGCAGTGCTTGAAGTGAATGAAGATGATCTAGTTACTGTTGTGAGTGGTGAAGGGTGGCATGAGGGTGTTGTAGGCATCATTGCTTCGCGTTTAGTTGATAAGTTTGGTAGACCGGCTATCGTTTTAAGTGTTGAAAATGGTGTCGCTAAGGGGAGTGCGAGAAGTATTGGAGATGTCAGTATTTACGAGCTTATCAAAGAAAATGAACACTTATTAACTAAGTTTGGTGGTCACAAAATGGCTGCTGGACTTGGACTCAAAGCAGAAAACATTACAGCGTTTAGAGAAGCTATAAATAAGTCTGCAAAAAGAGTAGATCCCAAAGACTTTATACCAAAAGAATCCGTAAGTGGAATCCTCAATGCTGAAGATATTGATTATGAACTTTTAAGTTTATTAGAGAGTTTTGAGCCCTATGGAGAAGCAAATCTTCGCCCCTCTTTTTTACTTGAAAATGCAGAAGTTGTAAATATCAAACTTATGGGAGCGGATAAATCTCACTCTCGAATCGAAGTACGACAGTTTTCACATCAAAGAAAAACTCTCGAGATTATCGCCTTTCGAACAGTTTTTGAGATGCCCGAAGATAGAAAAATAACTTGCTCATATAAAGTTGCCAAAAATGAATTTAATGGAAAAGTAAGTGTTCAACTTCTATGTGATAAGATTTACTAATACGACAAGCACCCTTAAGCAAGAATAGAGTAGAATATTTTACTAGATAAAAAAGGGTTCTATTGGATAAAAAAGATATTTTAAGAATCACACAAAAAGAGAATAATCTCTCCCGTCGTGATGCAATCAAACTCATGGGAATCTCTCCCATTGCAGCCGGAGTCTTAGCTTCTACAACTGGAAGTTCTATTTCTCAAGCGAGTACAGATGTCATAGGAAAAGTACTTATAGTTGGGGGTGGAGCAGGTGCTATTATGGCACTTTCACGTCTAAAAAGAGCTATATCAAACCCTGACATTACTATCATTGCACCCAATGAAACACATCTTTACCAACCAGGTCAGGTATTTGTTGGTGCAGGTGTAATGGAGTTTGAAGATCTTTTATTAAATAATAATAACTATATAAATCAAGATGAGATAACATGGATTAAAGATGAAGTAAAAACTTTTGATGCTGATAATAACTGTGTTATTACCCGTGCAGGTAAAGAAGTAAAATATGATGTCTTAGTTGTAGCAGTAGGAGTTCAGTATCACTACGAGGCCATTAAAGGTCTGAGCAAAGAGGATATCGGTAAAAATGGAATCACAAGTGTTTATCTAAGTGATCTTGAAAAAGGAACTGCAGTAGGTGCAACCGCAACTTGGGAGTGGTTTAAGGAGCTCAAAGAGGCAGCTAAAACAGGGAAGCCAAAAGTTATCTATACACAGCCAAACACCCCTATTAAGTGTGGTGGAGCACCTCAAAAAATGTTACACCTTAGTGCTGACTATCTAAGAAAAGATGGACTAAGTGCTGAGTATCAATTTGTAACAAGTAATGCAAAACTCTTCTCTCTTCCTGCCATTGATAAAGCGCTTCATGAAGTTCAAGCAACTTATGACACTATCACAAACAAATTTCAGCACCATCTACAGTCCATTGATGTTCAAGCAAAAAAAGCTACATTTATTCATGCTTACGATGTCCAAGAGATTGATGAAGATTTTGGGACAAAAGAGATGGTAAGTAAAACAGATACCGTTGTGCTAGATTATGACTTTATTCATGTTGTACCCCCAATGAGCCCAGTTGATGCAGTTATGGAGTCAACACTTGTAGGAAAAAGTGGATGGTTAGATGTAGATAAACATACACTCCAGCACAAAAAGTATAAAAATGTATTTGGGATTGGTGATGTTTGTGGTATTCCTATGGGGAAAACAGGAGGATCTGCTCGTCATCATGGTCCAGTCATAACACAAAATATTATTGACTTTATGGCTAAAAAAGAGCTCAGTGCTACCTTTGATGGATATACTGTTTGTCCCATTAAAACAGAGTATGGTAAAATTATCATGGCTGAGTTTAACTATAAAGGTCCCGCACCAACTATGCCTTTAGCTTTTGATAAGCCTCGATGGTTATGGTGGGCATTTGATCTTTATATGCTCAAACCAATGTATCAGTATCTTATGCTAACGGGTAAATTTTAGGAGTTTCTCAGTGCTAGTTTCTCAGGAGTGTTATAGAACACGATCAGATATAACAACATTTACTCTTTTACAAGAAGACACTCTAGCCTTTAGTACTAAAGTACATGGATTAAAACTCTTCTCCACACTAGAGTGCAGTGTAACTAAAAACATTTCACTAGACCTCCTTGGACATAAAACAACAGCAGTAGCTTTTAGTAAAACAGAGACCCTTATGGCCTTTGCAAATAGCAATACAATCTATATAGTTAACACACAGAACAAACTACTTATCCAAACAATACGAACTTTTGAAGGTGAAATAGAAAAAATAATTTTTATTCCTAACACAAAATATCTTATCGCAGGAACAAGTCATGGCAGGGTAATGCAATATCGTTATGATGGTCGTTCAGGACTTTCACGACTTTTTTCATTTACTAAAAATAGTTTACAAAAAAGTGAATATAAAGAGAGCTATATAAGTGCATTAAGCTTTTCTGATGGTATTTTAGCAATAAGCGGAAATGATGGTAGCATTGTGATACTTCGCCTCAACACTTATAGAAATCGACATATTTTTGACAACTTAAAAGCTAGGATAAGTGCACTCTGTTTTTTAGATAACTCAACTGTAGTCAGTGCTACTATAAATGGACTTATAACTATCCATTCACATAAAAAATATGAGATGAAAAAGAGTATTGACACTTCGCTACGAAATATTCACTCTATAGTTATAATGCCAAATCCAAACTTTATCATGCTAAGTGGTGCATCACACAAACTACTCCTTATTGACATTAAAAAAGCAAAAGTTGTTACAACCAGTTATCTCTCCTTTGATCAAAATATTTCACATCTAGATCTCACAAAAGATAATCAACTCCTTATAGTACTCCAATCACGTAGAATAATAAAAGTAAAACTTCCTACAGCCCAAGATATTAAAGAGTTTCTACTTCATAATGAGCTAGATAAAGCATATAAAATCATTGATAAAGATCCTATGTTGCAAGGAACACGAGAGCATAAAAGAGTGGAAGTAATGTATGAGAAGCTCTACGAACAAGCTGTTAGTGCACTTATAGACTCAAATACAAAAGAGGCTAAAAAATTAATGCTAATGTTCAGTAATATTGCTAGTAAAAAAGATGAGATAAGCTCTATTTTTCGTGCCTTTGAGTACTATCCTCGCTTTATTACCCTCTATCTTGAGAAAAAGCATGCACTAGCCTATGCAATGGCTGAAAAGTATCCTACACTCAAACGAACACAGCAGTATAAAAAAATGGAAGAAAAATTTAAAGAGACCTATACTTTTGCACAAAAACAGATACTTCTAGGGAGAGAGGATATTGCAAAAGAGATACTCTCCGTTTATGCTACAGTCCTTTCAAAAAGAGCTCTCTTAAATCTTGTACTCAAACAAAATAGAGATTTTATCGCCTTTTTAAAAGCAGTTAATGAAAAAGATTTTGCTACAGTAGATGCGTTAGTAAAAAAGAATGAAGCTTTTATGCAGATTCCAAGTTTTACAGCGCTACAACATGAGATAGATAACTCTTTAAAAAAGGTCCAAACTCTTATTAATAAAGGGGACACAGAGGAAGCTATTTTAGTGATTAAAAAGTATCTTAATACTCCAAGTATCAAAGCTGAGCTACAGCGACTCTATAGTGACTCAAAACTAGTAAAAAAACTCCAACAGAACTATGAAGCAGATAATTTTATAAACTGTTATGAAATTCTTGATAGTAGTGAAACTATCCACAATTTAAATCTTTCCAAAATGCTTGAAAAACACTGGACAAAAATTATTAACGAAGCAGAAGAGTTTGCTCTTAAAGGAGATTTAAAAGGAATTAAGAGAGTTTTTGGTGAATTGATAAAAGTAAAAACAAGAACTGATAAGATAGGAGATCTACTTCGTCTAAGTTTCACTGTAAAAATCAGATCACTGATTGCAAACAAGAGTTATAAAAATGCACAATCTATTATCTACTCATATATAGATATATTTGGACTAGATAGCGAGATGCGACTACTTATGCGAAGTTTTGAGAGAGTTATTGGAAAAAAACTTGCAATTATTCAAAATAAAGATCAAGTTGTTCCACGAGATAACTGGCTAAACTCTTCTCTTATTATGAACTAGCCAGCGTCCATTAGCTCTATCAAAACGCTACTACTACTCTCGAAGCTCTCTTTATACATAGAGCCTTGAGAGATAAACTTCTGCATAACCTCTTTTTTATCTATAGCTTCATCAAGTTCTGCATCTGTTCCTTTTGTATAGGCACCAATACGGATAAGTGTCTCATTCTCTTTAAGAAGTGTGTAGAGCCTTCGAAACTTCATAACAGCTCTAAAGTGCTCAGGAGTGATAATATCATTCATAACACGTGATGCGGAGTTTAAAATATGTACAGGAGGGTAGATACCAAAGTCTGTCATCTCACGAGAGAGAACAATATGCCCATCTAAGATAGAACGTGATTGATCGGCGATAGGATCACTCATATCATCTCCCTCTATAAGCACTGTGAAAAACGCTGTGATACTCCCTTTACCTTCCTCTTTTCCTGCACGCTCCATAAGTTGTGGTAAGAGAGTTAAAGAGGAGGGTGGATACCCTTTTGAAGTTGGTGGTTCACCAAGAGCAAGGCCTATCTCACGCTGTGCCATCGCAAAACGAGTGACCGAATCCATAATGAAAAGAACATCTAGTCCCTTATCTTTAAAAAACTCTGCTACACTCATTGCGGCAAAAGCACCATACTTACGCATTAAAGGGGAGTCATCTGAAGTAGCTACAATGATAACTGTATTTGTAAGATCACCCCCAAGATTTTTCTCTATAAACTCAGGTATCTCACGACCACGCTCACCAATAAGTGCTACAACTTTTATGGGAGCTTCAGCCCCACGAACAATCATCCCCATAAGTGTTGATTTTCCAACTCCTGAGCCTGCAAATATACCAAGTTTTTGACCCTTTCCACAAGTCAGTAGTCCATCAATACTCTTGACTCCAACACTAAAAACTTCATCGATCATACCACGCTTCATAGCAGAGATAGGTGCTTTTATAATAGGTGAGAGTTTCGATGATGATATAGGTCCTTTATCATCAATAGGTCTCATAAAAGGGTCAACAACACGCCCTAAAAGAGAATCACCTATGGGGATATTCATCCCTGTAGAGTCTAAAAATACTTTATCACCTGAGCGAAAACCATCTACAAAACTAAAAGGTGTTATAAAAAAAGTAGGACCATCTATCTCAGTAACCATTCCTACAGTCTCTTGATTTGTCTCATTGGAGATGATTTTAACCATATCACTAATGCTTACACTAAGACCACGAGCAGTAATTACTGTAGCATTTATCTTTACTACTTCACCAAAAGATACAGAGTAGTTTTTAGAAGCTAACTTCTCTTTGAGTGAGGAGAATGGCATACTTTAGTATCTAGTTCCCGTTGGAGAGTTTATAAGGGAGAAGAATTCTGCGCGAGTCTTTTCATCTTTTTTAAAGAGTCCTCTTAGTGCTGAAGAGGTTGTAGTTGAGTTTATCTTTTCAACACCACGCATCTCCATACACATATGACGGGCCTGAATGACAACCGCTACACCTTTTGGCCCAATAGCCTCCATAATAGCATCAGCAATCTGCTCTGTAAGTTGCTCTTGAATCTGCATACGACGAGCAAAAACATTTACCACACGAGGAATCTTTGAGAGACCGACTACTTTACCATCTGGTATATAAGCTACATGAACACGTCCAATAATAGGAAGCAAGTGATGCTCACAAGTGGAGTAAAACTCGATATCTCTTACAAGTACCATCTCATCATTAGAGCTTGTAAAAAGTGCTTTAGAGAGTATCTCTGTTGGATTTTCTTTATAACCACCATAGATAAACTCATAGGCCTTTCGTACACGTTTAGGTGTCTCTATAAGACCCTCTCTAGATGGGTCTTCACCAACATGAAGCATCATAGATTTTACTGCATTTTCAAATTCAATATTTTTAGTTTCTGACAATTTTTTGCCCTTGGAAATTTTTCACAATTATATCATAGTAAATAGAGTATCTATTGAATGAAGCCTTAAATAAACAGACAAAAATTGCCCTTCTTGTACTCTTTGCTATGGGGATGATGTCCGGTGTTGACAGTTAGTAAACGCTATCGTAGCATAAGAGTACATGCGATAGGACTACTAAAATCGAGCTTCTACTTTGGTCAGTTTCTCTCTTCACTAAGAAGGTGATAAGAAGGTTCTACTCTCAAAGGAGAGTAGAGCAGGAGTCTTAGTGAACCAACATATGTGGAACAATAAGTGGATACTTTTTCATCTTTCTGAAGATGTGCTTACGAACAACTTGACGAACATCATTTTCTAAAGCACGAGAATTCTCGATAAGCCCTGGTTTGATATTTGTTAAGAAGATTTCTAGTACATCTTCTATCTCTTTAGCAAATGCTTTATCGAGTCTATCTGGAACGATACCAAAAGTTGTAACTTTTGGCTTGCTTAGCATTTTAGAGTTTTGCTCACTTACTTCAGCAACAATCATTACAACACCATCAGATGCTAGTTTTTGACGATCAAGAATGATATCATCATCAATTTTATGATTGTTTTGGTTATCTATGTAAGTTTTACCAGTTTTCACTGTTTTCACTTTTCTCATATACTTCGGTGCAACTTCTATCTGCTCACCATCAGTCATAAGAAGAATGTTTCTCTCTGGAACACCACACATCATGCCTGTTTCACGGTGTTTCATAACATGGTTATACTCACCATGAACTGGTAAGAAAAATTTAGGATTAACTAAACGTAGCATAAGTTTTTGCTCTTCCATAGAGGCATGACCTGATACATGAATATCTTTACTCATCTCTATCTTCGCACCAGCACGTTGGAGGTGGTTAAGCATACCAGAGATACTTCCCTCATTACCAGGAATAGCACGAGATGAAAGAACTATTAAATCTGTTGGTTTAATCTTAATATGTCTATGCTCACCAATACTCATTCTGAAAAGTGCAGAGTTAGCCTCACCTTGAGAACCAGTAGTAACGATAAGAACTTCTTTGTCATTAAGGTGTGCAACTTCATCTGCATCAACAAAAATATTTTTAGGAAAACGTACATAATCATACTGCAGTGCCATCTCAATATTTCGCTCCATAGAACGACCGATAACACAAACCTTACGACCATACTTGATACCGTACTGAATAGCTTGTTGCACACGGTGGATGTTTGAACTAAAAGTAGAGAGAAGAATACGACCTTCTGCTTTGCTAAAAATTCTATCAAGTGCTGGAGCAACGTTTAACTCAGAACCAGTTGCAATAGGGTTATGTGAGTTTGTTGAGTCAGAAAGAAGACAAAGAACACCTTTATCTCCATAGTATGCTAAACGATGTAAGTCAGCAGTATATCCATCAACAGGTGTATAATCTATCTTGAAGTCACCTGTGTGAATGATAGTACCCGCATCAGTAGTAATCGCTAAAGATGAAGAGTCGATGATAGAGTGAGTCATATGCATCCACTCTATTTTGAAATCATTTCCTATCTCATATATTTCACGTTTAACAATAGGGTTAAAGAATTTTCTATGCTCTTTAATATGATGCTCATCAAACTTGTTCCCAATCATAGCTAAAGGAAGTGGCGTACCATATATAGGGAATTGCATCTCTTTATAAAGGTAAGGCATAGCTCCAATATGATCTTCATGAGCATGAGTAATGATAACACCAACGATCTTATCTTTGATTTCACGAAGATAAGAGAAGTCAGGAATTAAGATATCAACACCGTGCATAGTTTCATCCGGGAAACTCATACCAACATCAATTAAAATCGCTTCTTTTTCAGTTTCAAAAACACAAATATTTCCACCAATCTCACCGAGACCACCAAGTGGAGTAATACGTACTTTTGCTTTAGAGTTTAAGTCAAGTTTATAGTGAGGGTTAAGTCTCTGCTTATGTGCCTCTTGATTTTTAACAACAAAAGATTTAAGGTTTTCATCAACTGGGGTAGGTGCTCTACGATGACGATTTTTATTTTTATTTCTGTTATTATTTGATTTACTACCTGCTGGTTTATCGCCATTACCGTTAGTATTTCTATTTTGGTTATTGTTAGGTTTACGGTTGTTATTGTTTCTTCTATTGTTATTGTTTCTATTTTGTGTCGGTTTTGCATCTATTGATGCTTTTACCTGTGTTGACGCTTTTACTTGTGTTGTTGGTGCTGCTTGGGTTGTAGGTGCTGCGACTGTTTCGCTTGACCCTTTATTCTCTTCTGCCATCCAAACTCCTTTGTATATTTATATTATTTTATAGAGTTGGTGATAGTCCTGAGTGCTAACTTGATGAGGGCGAATCGTATGTATTAGTTCAAGCTTATCAAAAGCTTCTTGAAGTTGGGGTTTATCATACTTTTGCGAAAGATTTTTCATAAGAGTTTTACGAGGTTGCGTAAATGCAACTCTAAGCATATCCTCAAACTCTTTGTCTGATCTATCAGCATTTTTTTGTATAAGAAAAACAGCGGAGTCTACTTTTGGCTGTGGATCAAATGCAGTTGGAGGAACTTTTACAACAATCTCTGCTGTTCCTACAGTTTGAGCAATAATACCCAAACTTCCAAATACTTTTTCACCCGCAGTCGCACAAAACTTCTCTGCAACTTCTAACTGTACCATTACTAAAATATTCTTACACATTGGATCTGCGAGTGCTTTAAGTATGATGTTCGTAGCTATGTAATAGGGCAAGTTTGCCACTAAGTCATACGGTTCATCCACCAAAGCAGTCTGCCAAGCTTGTAAAACATCCCCACAGTTTATGTGGAGTCGCTTGGTAGCGATCTCTTTTTCGAAGGTATTTTGTAACAGTTTACACAAGTCGGTATCTACCTCAAAAGCTTCTACACTTCTGACATCAACTAAAAATTTAGTTAAATCACCTAAGCCAGGCCCAATCTCCACGAGTTTATTCTCATTCTTGGGCATCGCTTCGACGATTTTTCTTAAAACTGATTGGTCTTTGAGAAAATTCTGTCCAAATTTCTTCTTAGCCACAATATTTTGTGTATTCATAACTGTTAGTCTATTATAAGTTACCTTATATAAAGGTAACAAGTATCAAGAATAGTCATATTTTAGATTAAAGCCTCAATCTTTTCATCACTTACAGCTAATAACCTTCTCTCTAGTCTATTTATCTCGTCAACTAATGTTTTAGATATATTTTCAATCTCATCATAGTAACCCTTAGCAAGTGTATGTTCTGCATCACTAATCTTTTTTTTATTAAAGCCAAAGAGTTTAGCAAAAAATCCACTTTTCTCTTCTGAAAAATAGACATTAAATATTTTCAAATAAGTATCATGAAGATCAAAATGTAGTTTTTCTATACTCTGCATACACTCTAAAGGATTATTTGAAAGTGCATTTAAAATCTGTCCATCACTATAAAACCACTTACCAAAATTACACTCTGTAGCATCAATAGGAATCGAACTTTTTTTTATATCGACACCATTAATCAATAGCTTCGCTTTTTGAACCCATTTTATATGGGCAGATTTTGCAGCTCTTAAATGATTTAAAACATCTTCTTTTTTCATTCCAGGATTTCCCTTTGTTAATATTAGTAATTATTATAGTATATTTTGCTTCACATTTTCTTTAAACAATAAATTGAGTTTGTTTCACGTGAAACATTTTACTTATTTTTCCATATCAACTATTAAGCCTAAATATGTATAATTCTATCTATATAATATAAGGGATATTTCTATAAAGTTAATAGTAACTAGAATTAGAACTCCCCATAAGGTACTTAAAGTATGAACTATTTCGCAAAAAGAATTATTCCTTGTCTTGATGTAAAAGATGGACGTGTTGTTAAAGGTGTTAACTTTGTTGGACTTAAAGATGCAGGTGATCCGGTTGAAGTTGCACGAAGATATAATGAAGAGGGAGCAGATGAACTCACATTTTTAGATATCACCGCTTCATCTGATAACCGAGATACTATCGTGGACATAGTAGCCCAAGTTGCACGAGAAATATTTATACCTTTAACAGTTGGTGGAGGAATCCGTAAACTAGAAGATATCTACGGACTACTCAATGTTGGTTGCGATAAAGTGAGTGTAAACTCAGCAGCTATTAAACGTCCAGAACTTATAAATGAAGGTTCTAAACGTTTTGGCTCTCAATGTATAGTAACTGCTATTGATGTCAAAAGAACAGAGAGTGGAAAGTATCATGTATTTCTTAATGGTGGTCGAGTAGATACAGGCCTTGATGCAGTAGAGTGGGCAAAAGAAGTAGTCGATAGAGGGGCAGGGGAGATACTCCTAACTTCTATGGATGCTGATGGAACAAAAGCTGGTTTTGAGCTTAATATTACAGAACAAATATCTAGAGCTGTAAATGTACCAGTTATTGCAAGTGGTGGAGCAGGGACTATGGAACACATAAAAGAAGCATTTGAGTGTGGAGCTGATGCTGCACTTGCTGCTTCTATCTTTCACTACAAAGAGATTGATATAATGGATCTTAAACACTATCTTCATAATGAAAATATTCCGGTGCGTTTATAGATGATAATCTGCGCAGGAAATAACGAAACATTTGATTTCGCACAACCAATGGGTGTTGGTCTTATAGAGACAGCTATGAACCTCACGCGCCTCTGCCTTTTTGACAAACCAGAGTTTATCCTCTTTGTTGGAAGTGCAGGAAGCTATGGAGATGCAAAACTCTTCGATATAGTAGAGAGTAAAACAGCTGCTAACATTGAGTTAGCTTTTTTGAGTAATGATGCTTATACACCTCTAGATAATGTTGTTACAACTAACGAAACTAACATTAAAGATATCGTAGTGAACTCTTCTAACTATATAAGCACTAACGAAACACTCACAAAAAACTTTTTAAAGTTTGGAGTTGGAATAGAAAATATGGAGTTTTTTGCAGTCCTTCAAGTCGCAAAAGAGTTTGATATTCCAGCCGGTGGTGTTTTTTGTATAACAAACTTTACTAACAAAAATGCCCATGAGGACTTTATGAAAAACCATGATAAAGCAAAAGAACTCCTCACACAACATGTAAAAAAACGTATCAAGGAGCTAACTTCTAAATGAATGAACTAAAACCATCACTAATGGACTATACACAAAAAGAACTTCTAGAGTTTATCAAACCATCATTTCGAGCAAAACAACTGTTTGGTTGGATGTATCATCAGTATGCTTCAAACTATGATGAGATGAAAAACATTCCTAAATCTATGAAAGAGGAGTTAGCAAAAAAATACTTAGTTAATCCCCTAAAAATAGTAAATAAAGAGGAGTCTACAGATGGAACTATCAAGTATCTCTTAGAACTTCAAGATGGCAAAACGATGGAAGCAGTCTGGCTCAAGATGAAAGATGAGCAAAAAGATGAATCAGGAAATGTTTTTCAAGAAGCAAAATATACTATCTGTGTCTCTACTCAAGTAGGGTGTAAAGTGGGATGTACTTTTTGTCTAACTGCAAAAGGTGGTTTTACAAGAGACCTCACAGCAGGAGAGATAGTTGCACAAGTTGTAACACTCAAAAAAGATAACAACCACAAACACAACCGTAAGATAAACATCGTTTATATGGGTATGGGTGAGCCACTCGATAACCTAACAAACCTCACAAAAGCGATAGAGATCTTTAAAGAAGAGGAAGGCCTCTGTATTGGTGGTAAACGCCAAACTGTTAGTACTAGTGGTTTAAGTTCTAAAATAGATAGACTTGGAGAGATGGACTTAGGTGTTCATATAGCTATCTCTCTACATGCTGTTGATGATAAACTACGCTCTGAACTTATTCCAATGAATAAAGCACATAATATACAGTCAATTATAGATGCGGTTAAACGCTTTCCTATAGATACTCGTAAACGTGTTATGTTTGAGTACCTTGTTATTAAAGGTAAAAATGATGATATTGGAAGTGCTAAAAAACTTGTAAAACTTCTTACAGACATTAAAGCGAAAGTAAACCTTATCTACTTTAATCCATATCCGGGAACAGACTATGACAGACCAACTCGTGCTGATATGGTTGCCTTTCAAGAGTATTTAGTAAACCACGGTCTTCTCTGCACTATACGTGACTCAAAGGGAATTGACATTAGTGCTGCTTGTGGTCAGCTAAAAGAAAAAACAGAAACACTTAACTAACAACTCTAGGAGTATAATTTCAAGTATGAAGTTATACTAGAGCTCTTTTACTCTACAAAGAGAGTTATAATATACTTCTTCAATAAAATCAAAGGAATCAAATGAGTGGTGTTGACATAGCAGAAATCATTCTATTAGTTGTTGTCTTTGCAGTGGGAGTAGGTGGTTTCATCTATGCTGCTACTAAAGAAGATTAGTCTTTTACCTAATTTATGGTAAAATAATTTAAAATCAAAAAAGGAATGACAAATGGCAGAAAAAACTGATGCAGACAGAATAAAAGAAGTATATAAACTATGTAAAGGTCACTTTGGTGATGTTCAATTTGTAGGTATTAAATACCACAATAAAATTGGTTGGATGGCAAAAGCACAACTTGGTGAAGATTTTGAGAATCTTTCGGCAGATGGAAAAACTAGTTCTGACGCTCTAAGAAATTTACGTGGTCGTGTGAAAAAAATCATTAAAAGATATAACGGCGTTTAATAACCAAATGTAAGTAAACGACCAACACACCAGGGAGGTCGTTTATGAGTGTAATAATACCCTACTAATCTTATAAATACCTAACAAATAATCTTCAAAGTTAAAACTTACATTTCAAAATCTTACTTTTAAAACAAACTCTAAAGAAAAATAAATCTACTATTCTTCTCTATCTGTCTATTATTCACATATTGTTGTAAAGTGTGAATAGCATAAACCTTTAGTAGAAATAAATTTGAAAATTCTTATAGATTTTAAGAATTTATTTATATAAAAATTTGCTGAATCAGAATCTTTACTCTTACTTAAACTCCCTAGTATAGGGATTTATTGACTAGTGAGAAAGAAGTGGGATTATAAATCAATTCTATTTTTAGTTCTTTTAAAAGTTATTCACATCCATTGATTCAAAACAGACATTTTTAAAATCAACACTACTTCTAATCTTATAAACCTCCGAGTAAAGTTCAAACTCTAATTCACAAGCATGAAGAAGTAAACGCGATGCTCCTCCATTTTTAATTCTATCGAGTGGAGACAACTCTTTATCTAAAAACTTTACAAGATTAGCATCATCTTGACCATAAACTGGGTCACCAACTATTGTATGTTTCACGTGAAACAAATGCACCCGTATCTGATGTTGTCTTCCTGTGTGAGGAGAACACTCTACAAGAGTCATATCTTTCTCGGGGAAATACTCTAATGGCTTAAAAGTAGTCTTAGAAGCTTTACCATCTTCATGAACTTTAACTATCATTCTAACCATTGCGGAACTTTGATCTTGTGAACGCAGAAGAGGAGCTTCAACTACAAGCTCCTCTTTCATCTCACCATGAACCATTGCAAGATACTTCTTCTTCATATCTCGCTCTTGGAACATCATCTTTATTTCTCGTTCACTTACCTTGTTTTTGGCACAGAGAACTAATCCACTTGTCTCTTGGTCTATACGATGAGCGATGTTAGCATCGCGACCAAACTGAAACTTAAGTTCATCTATAAGAGAGTAGGGTGTGCGTTTTGTCTGAGGATGCACTAGCACACCACTTGGCTTATCAAAAACAACAAACTCCTCCTCTTCAAAAGTAGCTTTTAGTCCTTTTGTAATTGGCTCAAAGTGAATGAACTCTATCTCACCCTCTATCTCACCTGCAGTACGAACCATCTTCTCTCCATCTACTAAAACTCTTCCTTTAGATATGAAACGCTGTGCTTCTCTCTGTGTGTATCCAAGTTCGTTTACTATATAAAAAACAGCTCTCTGTCTTTTCTCTACAAAATATTTATTCTTTACAAATGGCAAGGGAAGTCCTTCTGGCATTTAATTGGTTTATTATGATTATTTTAGTAAAATGTCATACTTAAATCAACACGAATTTTAGCACAATAAATTTCATAATATAAAGGCTTATAATGGTAGAAAGATATTCACGTCCAGAGATGGCAGAAAAATGGACTCAACATGCACGTTATGCAGCATGGCTTGAAGTAGAAAAAGCGGCTGTAAAAGCTTGGGCAAAACTTGGAAAGATTCCTCAAGATGATGCAGATAAGATTGTAAAAAATGCTACATTCTCTGTAGAACGTATAGAAGAGATAGAAGCAGTTACTAAACATGACCTTATCGCGTTTAATACAAGTGTATCTGAAAGCCTTGGTGATGAATCAAGATGGTTCCACTATGGTATGACTTCTTCTGATGCAGTTGATACTGGTGTTGCTATTCAAATGAGAGACTCTTTAAACATTATCATCGCTGATGTGAAGATGATGATGGAGTCTATCAAGGTAAGGGCAGAAGAGCATAAGATGACTCTTATGGTTGGACGTTCTCATGGTATCCACGGTGAGCCTATCACTTTTGGTTTGACTCTTGCTGTATGGTATGACGAAATGGCTCGTCATCTTTTAAACCTTGAGCAGACTATGGAAGTAATCGCTGTTGGTCAAATCTCTGGAGCTATGGGTAACTTTGCACATGCACCTTTAGAACTTGAAGAGTATGCGATGGCAGAACTAGGTCTTAAACCAGAACCAGTTTCCAACCAAGTTGTTCACCGTGATCGTTATGCAAGACTTGCATCTACACTAGCACTTATCGCTTCAAGTGTAGAAAAGTTTGCTGTTCAAGTAAGACACCTACAACGAACAGAAGTATATGAAGCGGAAGAGTTCTTTGCAAAAGGTCAAAAAGGTTCTTCTGCAATGCCACACAAACGTAATCCTATTCTTACAGAAAACATTACGGGTCTTGCAAGAACTATACGTGCTTACGCTGCACCTGCTATGGAAAATGTAGCACTATGGCACGAGCGTGATATCTCTCACTCATCAAATGAGCGTTTCTGGTTACCTGATGCTTTTATCACTATGGACTTTATGCTTCACCGTATGAATAACGTTATAGCAAACCTTACTGTCTTTCCTAAAAACATGATGAAGAACCTAAACCTCACTGGTGGACTAGTTTTCTCTCAACGTGTTTTATTAGAGCTTCCACTTCAAGGTGTTTCACGTGAAGATGCTTACCGTATTGTTCAGAGAAATGCTATGAAAGTATGGGAAGAGATTCAAGGTGGTCGCCCAACTACAAATGAAGCAGGTGAGTCACTTTATCTTAACCACTTGTTAGCAGATGAAGAGTTACGTAACTCACTGAGTGAAGAGCAGATTCGTGAGTGTTTTAACTACGACTATTACACTAAAAATGTTGATAACATTTTCAAACGTGTGTTTAAATAAACTCACTAAAATATCACTAGTATAACCTCTTTGGTTATGCTAATTATTACTCCCATTTATCCTCTAAATTTCTTTATATTTTTTGCTTCATTTCAGAATTCCATTACTATTGTTTAGATAAAATCAACTTTCATAAAGTCTAGTTTTTACTGAAAAATTCCACCGATATTTAAGTAAAAACTATATTTATAGATAGCCACTAGGAAACATATTTATGATTACAATTTTAAAACGAAACGGACGAACAGAACCATTAGATATCTCAAAAATCCAGAAGTACACATCAGCCGCTGTAAAAGGTTTAGGAAATGTAAGTCAGAGTGAACTTGAGGTAGATGCACAGATTCACTTTCGTGATGGTATCACTTCTAAAGAGATTCAAGAGACACTTATAAAAACTGCTGTTGATAAGATAGACATCGATGCACCTAACTGGACTTTTGTCGCTTCTCGTCTTTTCATCTTTAACCTTTATCACCAAGTAAATGGTTTTACAGGATATGGTTCTCTAAAAGAGTACTTCTTAAAAGGCGAGAAAGAGGGACGTATACTTCTTGGGCTTAAAGAGATGTATGATCTTGATGAGTTAGAAACACACTTAGTCCCTGAAAGAGATTTTCAGTTTAACTATCTCGGTGTAAAAACGCTCTATGACAGATACCTTATAAAAGATAGTAACGGAAACCCTATAGAGTTACCACAACATATGTTTATGGCTATCTCAATGTTCCTAGCACAAAGAGAAGAGAACCGTACAGAGTGGGCTGTAAAATTTTACAACATGATAAGTCAGTTTGAGGTTATGCTTGCAACACCAACACTCTCAAACGCAAGAACAACACGTCACCAACTAAGCTCTTGTTACATCGGTTCAACTCCAGATAACATCGAAGGTATTTTCGATGCTTATCAAGAGATGGCTATGCTCTCTAAGTTTGGTGGAGGAATCGGTTGGGACTGGACACAAGTTCGTTCTATGGGAAGTTTTATTGATGGTCATAAAAATGCAGCAGGTGGAACAGTACCATTTCTTAAAATAACAAATGACATTGCTATTGCAGTTGATCAACTTGGAACTCGTAAAGGTGCGATTGCTGTTTACCTTGAGCCTTGGCATATAGATATAAATGACTTTTTAGATCTGAAGAAAAACTCTGGTGAAGAGCGTAGACGTGCACATGATCTTTTCCCTTCACTTTGGTTAAACGATATATTTATGCAGCGTGTTCAAGAGGATGGTATATGGACACTATTTGACCCTTATGATGTTCGTGAACTTTCAACTATGTATGGCGATGAGTTTAATAAACGCTATCTAGAGTTAGAGCAAGATGAGAGCATCGTAAAAGAGAAACTTAAAGCAAAAGATTTATGGAAAAAGATCCTTACTTCTTACTTTGAGACGGGCTCTCCATTTCTCTGTTTTAAAGATAACGCTAACCGTGCAAATCCAAATGACCATTATGGTGTTATACGTAGCTCAAACCTCTGTACAGAGATTTTTCAAAACACTAACCCTAACCACTATAAAATCAAGTTTATATTTGAGAATGGTGATAGTGTTAGTTATGAAGAGGAAGAGATTGTTAAAGTTGATAGTGGCATAGAGAAACCTGCTAAAAAAGTAACAGCATTAGACTCGCTAGGTGGTCTTCCAATCTTCGTAGTAGAGAAAGAGAAAGTAAATGGTGACACTGCAGTTTGTAACCTTGCATCTATAAACCTCTCACGAATAAATACTAAAGAGGACATAAACCGCATAGTTCCAACAGCTGTGAGATGTTTAGATAATGTTATAGATCTAAACTTCTACCCGGTAGAGAAAGTAAAACGTACTAACATGAGAAGCCGATCTATAGGTCTTGGTGTTATGGGTGAAGCACAGATGTTAGCTGAAGCAGCTATCACATGGGGAACACAAGAGCACTTTGATAAGATAGATGAAATCATGGAAGCTGTTTGTTATAACACTATTTCTGCTTCATCTGATTTAGCAGTAGAAAAAGGTTCATACCCTGAGTTTGATGGAAGTAAATGGAGTCGTGGTATTTTTCCTCAAGACCATGCAAATGCAGAAGTACTTAACCTTGTAGATCGTGGTGGACTTTTTGCATCAGCTTATGAGTGGGATGAGCTACGTTCACGTGTTCAAAAACAGGGTATGCGTAATGGTTACTTAATGGCGGTTGCGCCTACAAGCTCTATCTCAATCCTAACAGGAACAACTCAAGCTATTGAACCAGTATTTAAACGTAAATGGTTTGAAGAGAACTTATCTGGACTTATCCCTGTTGTTGTTCCTAAACTCTCACCAGATACTTGGAGCTACTACACACCAGCCTATGATCTCAATCAAACACTTCTTATAAAAGCAGCAGCCATTCGTCAAAAATGGATAGATCAAGGGCAGTCTCTTAATATCTTTATAACACTTGATAAAGCGAGTGGCCGTTACTTAAATGAGATCTATATGCTAGCATGGAAACTTGGTCTTAAATCTACTTACTATCTCCGTTCTCAGTCACCAGAAGTGGCAAATGATGTAGAAGATAGAAGCATGGAGTGTGTTGGTTGTCAGTAGGCATCGACTTAGAACGTTTCGAACACTTTAAAGATGCGGAGTGGCGTTTACTTGAGATAGAATCTCCTACTCAAATGAAAGCTGTCTTTGCCGTACAAGATAAAGCACGTGCCTATGACTGGATAACAATAGCGTTTACTTTTACCGGAGTAAGTGATGCAAGACTACTTGATGGTAACAGAATTAGTCATGTAGATATGAGTGAAGGAATAAATATAATCAAAGATGAAAATTTGTTTGCATTTGGAATTGGAGAGTGCTATAATGTAGACACTGTAAAAAACTCTTCATGTTATATTATCGCTTCTGGTATAAAGTATGAAGAGGGACAATTTTAAAGGATTGAATATGAGTTATGATGTACGAAGTGAACTGCTAGGATTTCCAGATACACACAATGTTGCCTTAACGGAGATAGATTCTCTCTTCTCTACACTAAGAGATTTAGATGATGAAAATATCTCTTTCACGATTGTAAACCCTTATGCCTTAAGAGAGTACTCATTTGATATTCCTTTATCCATTAAAGTACTTCTTGATATAAAAGAGGATTCTAAAATCAGTGTTTACAATATTCTTGTAATTCAAAAACCTTTGGAAAAATCAGTTATTAACTTTCTGGCACCTATAATTATAAACCATGATAACAATAAACTTGCACAGTTTATTTTAGATCCAGCGAAAAATCCTAACTTTGGAATGGCTGAGACTATAGAGTCATTTAAAGAGTAAAAGATGATATATCTTGTAGTTGATGACTCTAAACTCGCCAGACTAAGCTTAATAAAATCTCTTAAAGCACACGTAGGAGACTCGGAAATATTTCAAGCTACAAATGGAGAGGAAGCACTCTCTCTTATGGATGAGAAGTATGCTAATATAGTATTTTTAGATTTAACTATGCCTGTCATGGATGGATATACAGCACTTCCTAAACTCTTAGAGATAAATCCAAAAGCTAAAGTTGTTGTTGTATCCGCTGATATACAGACAAAAGCACAAGAAAAAGTAATCTCTCTTGGTGCAACTATGCATATTCAGAAACCTATTAATATAGACAAAATGAAAGAACTACTGGATCTAATATAGATGAGTAACTTTGAGCTTACTGAAGATGAAAGGGATGTTCTTCAAGAACTTATGAATGTAGCCTATGGAAATGCTACTGCAGTTGTAGCAGATATGCTCGATGCTTTTGCTTCTTTAAGTATCCCAAATATTAAAGTAATGAAGATTAATGAACTACTTGAAACTTTTTCAGAATTAAAATCGACAAGCTATTTTTTCTCTACACAAGCTTTTAATGGTGAATTTGATGGAGAGAGTGCTTTTTTCATTAACCAAGAGAGTGCAAATAACTTAGCAAAACACCTTGAACTTGAGAGTGAAGAAGATCTTGATGATGCTATTTTAGAGCTAACAAATGTTCTTACATCTTCACTCACGACAAAACTAGCACAAGAGATGGATACAGAGGTGAGTTTTTCACTTCCTAGTATAAGTAAAGTACCTCTCCAAGAGATAGGATCTGTAGAAACATTTCAAAACTATTCACAAGTCATAGTTATTGATACAGATCTAAACTTTGAAGATCAAAAAATAAATGGCAAAATATTTATCTTAACAAAAGACGAATCAATCCAATGGCTCAAAATAAAACTCAACTCGATTTTAGAACTCTTAATATAAATAAAGCTATTATCGAAAATATCGATAATGGACTTATTGTTTTAGATAAAGAACTCAATATCTACCATTTTAATCGATGGATAGAGCTCAATACAAAACTCAAAGAGAAAGAGATTTTAGGAGAGAAACTTTACGAAGTTTTCCCAAATATAAATATTAAAACACTTCAACGTAAGGTCAAAACAGCACTTAGACTTAAGACACCCACATTTTATGCTGCAACAACATCACAATACTTAATTCCTATCAAAATAAATCAACTCAATCAGCACTTTGAGTATATGCAACAAGATGTAAGTATAATACCACTCAATGAGAGTAAAGATTTAGTAGCCTTGATTCTTACAGACCAAACAAATATGGCGACAACAAATGCCCTACTAGAACAAAACATACAAAAAGTAAAAGAGCTTAATGCACAGCTCCTCAAAGAGAAAGAGACTATTAATAAAAAAGTTTTACTTTTCAAAATAAGTACTGACTCTAGTATTATAGATGTTTCTCAAGCACTTTTACAACTACTAAACTATCAAAAAAGTGATCTCATAGGCCTTAACTTTTTTAGTTTTGAAAAATCATATATTGATAAGAAACAAAAAGAAGAGATGCTCACAAGTATGCAAGCATTAAAAGTATATGAGTTTGAACATCAGACACTTACATCAGATAACAAAGAGCTCTGGTTTAAGGCCTCCGTAGTTCCTGAGTATAACTCAATAGGCAAACATTTAGGTTTTATAATCTTTAGAGAGAATATTACTGCTAGTAAAAACCTTATACTTAACCATGAAAAACTACTTGCTAACTCTCGTAGTGCAGCTATGGGTGAAATGGTTGGGATGATAGCACACCAGTGGAGACAGCCTCTCTCACTCCTTAATACTATTATTGCCACTATAAAAATACGCCAAGAGCTTAACACTCTTGATGAAAAAGATATGGGCATTGCATTTGACAAAATAGAGACAACTACGCGGTTTTTATCTGATACAATTGATGGATTTAGAGAATATTTCAAACCAAATAAAAAAGTCAGTGAGGTAAATATTTATGATATTTTTAATAAGTCTATCTACTTCTTAACTGATGAAATGTTACAATTAGATATACATTACAAAACAAAGATTGATAAAAAGATTACAATATATACCTATAAAAATGAGCTCATTCAAAGTATACTAAATATTATTAAGAACTCTGTTGATGCATTTAAAGAACAAGGGGAACTTAAACAACAAAAATCCATTAGTATTAGTGCTACACAAGAGAAAACAGATCTGAGTATACTTATAAAAGATAATGCAGGAGGGATACCAAAAGAGATTCTCTCTAAGGTATTTGAACCCTATTTTTCAACAAAAAACAAAAACGGCACAGGACTCGGTCTCTATATGTGCCATACAATTATAACAAAGCACCTTAAAGGTGATATAACAATCACAAGTAGTGCTAACAACACTTCTGTTATCATAAAGATTCCATATAAAATAAACCCCAAGGAGAACCCATGAAAATCGTATGTCCACACTGTTTTAGTGTAAATAATGTTCCAAAGAAAGAGAGCTATAAAAAAGCAAATTGCGGTAAGTGTAAAAAGTCACTACTTGATACAAAACCGATAGAACTCACAGACAGTAACTTTGATGAAGTTGTTGTAAATAGTGATATCCCTGTCTTAGTTGACTTCTGGGCACCTTGGTGTGGCCCTTGTAAAATGTTCGGTCCAACTTTTGAAAAAGTAGCTCAGGATTTTCCACTCAAAGCACTTTTTGTAAAAGTAAATACAGAAACAGAACAAAATCTTGGTGCTCGTTTTTCAATACGTAGTATTCCTACTCTTATAGTCTTTAAGGATGGTAAGGAAATTCACAGAGCAAGTGGTGCACTTGATGCTTCTACTCTTAATACTTTGACAAAACAACTAACAAACTAATATAGAATTTGTGAAGTTTAAGTTATAATTTTATAAAATAAATAAAAGTGCTTCTCTAAAAGGGTCAAAATGCAAAAGTATTCAGTATTAGCAGTAGATGATGAACCATTTAACCTTGACCTGATTGAAGCGGCTTTTCACAGTTATAATAACATTCAACTCACCTATGCTAAGAGTGGTCAAGAGACTCTTGAGGCATTAAAACATTCTAATTTTAATGTTATTCTCCTCGATATTAGTATGCCAGGCATGAGTGGTATTGAAGTGCTACAAAAAATTCGTGCAGATAAAAAGCTTGAAGGACTCCCCGTTCTTATGGTAACAGCAAATACCGAAAAAGAGAAAGAGTGTTTAGAAATTGGGGCAAGTGATTTTATCTCTAAACCTTATGATATTGATATATTATGCTCGAGAACTATCAACTATGCCAAATTAAACTACTTTACAAGAGAGATACAAAATCAAAAAAATATCTTAGAAGAACAGGTTCAAGAGAGAACCAAAGAGCTACAAAAAGCACTCACTCTCTCTAAAGAGACAGAGTATGAAATCTCTATTCGACTAGGAAGAGCAAGTGAATCCCGTGACCCTGAAACAGGTGGCCATATTAAAAGAATGAGTGCTTACTCTTATCTTCTTGCACAACTTTGTGGTCTTGATGCAGAAGAAGCAAGACTTGTTCTCTATGCTGCACCTCTTCATGACATAGGTAAGATAGGTATCCCTGATTCTATTCTTCTCAAACCAGGTCGTTTTGAGAAAGAGGAATTTGAAATTATGAAGACACACTCAGAACTTGGAGCAAGCATGCTTTCTGGTGCAGAACAGTATCCAGTTTTAGCTGCAGGAAAAATCATTGCAATGCAGCAGCATGAAAAATATAATGGAACAGGGTATCCAAATGGATTGAAAGGAGAAGAGATACATCTCTATGCTCGCATTGTTACTATTGCAGATGTTTTTGACGCCCTAAACTCTAAACGCTGTTATAAAAAATCTATGTCTCTTGAAAAAGTATTAGAGATAATGAAACAGGATGCTGGTATACATTTTGATCCGAAACTTATTGATATATTTTTTAAAAATTTAGATAAGTTTTTAGAGATTAAAGAGCGATACAGTGATGAAAAGACTATTGGTTTTACACAGATATTAAATCAAACAGAGAAAAAACAGAAAATTCTTTTTGTTGATGATAATGAACTCAATAGAATTGTGCTCAAAGAGATGCTTCTTTTGATATTTCCAGGTTTAGAGATAGAAACATTTGCAACTGTAGAAGAGACATCAACTATTTCAATGAATCAATATGATGTTATATTAACTGGAATTAATATGCCTACTACAACTGGATATGAGTTTTACGATAGTTTAAAAAATAGATTACACTTTAGTAAACCTATTATTGCTGTTTCAGGAGAGAAAGAGAAGGTTCTAGACTATGGCTTTAATGATTTTATCTCTCAACCTATTGATATACAAAATGTTGAAGAAGTTCTTAAAAAATTTCTTTAAACTATATAGATACTACTTATAACTTTACAAAAAGCGAGGTTTCTTTAAAAATATGAAACACTTATCATTTATATATAGCGACAAAGCGATTAAAAAAGCACAAAAAAAAGCTACTAAGAAAAAATACAAAACACAACTTATTCAACTCTTTACTGCACTTACTGATACAAAAAAAATTGCAACTATCTTAAAAAAGTTATCTAAAAAATTTCCAAAAGCGATTATTATTGGAACAACAACTGCAGGGGAGATTTCTCAAGCTAAAATGTATGAAATGTCGACAGTGGTTAGTCTATCTCTCTTTAAATCTACAAAACTTTCAGCTACATATATTAAAGATATTGATGCTAAATCTGGTCAAATACTATCAAACAAAATATGCTCAGCCAATACCAAGGCAGCCATTGTAATAAGTGAAGGTTTAAATGGTCGTGATTATGAAGGATTTATTAAAGGCATAAAAAAGCAGAATCCTAATCTTATTATCGCTGGTGGATTAGCAGGAGATAACTTTCAACTCAAAAAAACATTTATCTTTTTAGAAAATAAAATTTATACAACTGGTGCTGTAGCTGTCTCCTTTTCTGGAGAAAAACTCTTTGCAAATAATGAATACAATCTCAACTGGACACCTATTGGTAAAGAGTTTACTATTACTCAAGTTGATGGAAATATTGTCTCAAAAATAAATGATGAAGATGCTGTTACTCTCTTCAAACATTATTT